>OLSM01000035.1_pt1 | contig 149801 bp, 144 predicted proteins | sample 1672721 | NCBI WGS metagenome assembly OLSM01 (sample SAMEA3136717, study PRJEB25190) | human gut metagenome
TATTGTATATTTGCTGAAAAAAACTTCCAAGAATCATTGGCATTGCAAAAACCGTCAACGCTTTGAGGGGCGTATCGGTTATCAAATACTCATCTTTCGACATTATCATATTCCTCCATGGTATCCCATTCACTTACCTTCTCAAATTCCGATTTGTCTTTTTCTTTCTGAAAATGGGCAATCCCGATTGGAACTGCCCATATATCTTGAAAATTATGCGATTTTTAAGGCTCTGCACCGTTTCAAGCACCATTTGGTGTAAATTTGGTGTATTTGTGTATTTTCAGAGCTTTTTCACAAATGAAGTACATCCCGTTTTGTAGGGTAAAACGGTACTTCTTAATAGAGCTTTGCACCTGCGGGGATATGGTTATCGACCATGAGGAGGTGAAGCTTTTCTTCGCCTTCTTCTTCGTGAACTGCACTGAGGAGCATACCGCAGGAGTCAATGCCCATCATTGCTCTCGGTGGAAGATTTGTGATAGCGATAAGAGTCTTTCCAACCAGTTCTTCAGGCTCATAATAAGCGTGGATACCGCTTAAAATTGTGCGGTCTGTGCCTGTGCCGTCATCAAGAGTGAACTGTAAAAGCTTCTTCGACTTCTTAACAGCCTCGCAAGCCTTGACCTTTACTGCACGGAAATCTGACTTTGAGAATGTTTCAAAATCAACATATTCTTCAAGCAAAGGCTCAACTTTTACCTTTGAGAAGTCAATCTTTTCTTCAACAACAGCATCCTTGGTTTTCGGAATACCCGACGGCTTCTTGTCGGAATCCAAACTCTTCATTGTCGGGAAGAGGAGAACATCACGGATTGCGGCTGAATCTGTGAGGAGCATACACATTCTGTCGATACCAAAGCCGATACCGCCTGTCGGAGGCATACCGATTTCAAGTGCGTTGAGGAAATCCTCATCGGTTGTGTTAGCCTCATCATCGCCCTGTGCGAGAAGTGCCTCCTGAGCCTTAAAACGCTCTCTCTGGTCAATCGGATCGTTAAGCTCTGAATATGCATTAGCCATTTCCCAGCCGTTCATAAAGAACTCAAATCTCTCAACATAATCGGGATTTTCGGGTTTCTTCTTTGTAAGCGGAGAAATCTCAATCGGATGATCCATAACGAAAGTAGGCTGAATCATATGCTCTTCTGCAAATTCTTCAAAGAAAAGGTTGAGGATGTCGCCCTTCTTGTGGCGTTCTTCAAACTCAACACCCTTTTCCTTAGCAATTGCCTTTGCCTCTTCATCAGAATGAATTTCGTTGAAATCAACACCTGAATACTTTTTAACAGCGTCAAGCATTGTAATTCTCTCAAACGGCTTGCCAAGATCCATTTCAATGCCGTTGTATGTGATTGTTGTTGTGCCGAGAACCTCCTGTGCAACATGGCGATAGAGGTTTTCGGTAAGATCCATCATACCGTTGTAGTCGGTATATGCCTGATAAAGCTCCATAAGAGTAAACTCAGGGTTATGACGGGTGTCAACACCCTCGTTACGGAATACTCTGCCGATTTCGTAAACCTTTTCAAGTCCGCCTACGATAAGTCTTTTGAGGTAAAGTTCAAGAGAAATTCTGAGCTTTAAATCCTCGTCAAGAGCGTTGAAGTGAGTAAGGAACGGACGAGCCGACGCACCGCCGGCATTGGCAACGAGCATTGGAGTTTCAACCTCCATAAAGCCCTGATTGTCAAGGTAACGGCGGATACTGCCGATAATTTTTGAACGCTTTACAAAAGTATCCTTTACCTCGGGATTCATAATAAGGTCAACATAACGCTGACGGTAACGAAGGTCTGTATTTGTAAGACCGTGATACTTTTCGGGGAGGGGTTTGAGTGATTTGGAAAGGAGCTTAACCTCTTTTGCATGAACAGAAATTTCGCCCATTTGCGTTTTGAAAACAAAGCCCTTTACTTCAACGATATCGCCGATATCCCACTTTTTAAGGAAACCGTATTCTTCTTCACCGAGATCGTCAAACTTTGCAAAAATCTGGATTTTGCCCGAACGATCCCAAAGGTCCATAAACGAAACCTTGCCCTTGCCTCTTTTTGAAAGCAAACGGCCTGCAACGCATACATCTTTGTTTTCGTACTCTTCAAAATTGTTTTTAATTGTTTCCGTGAGAACATCACGGGCACTTGTTGTAATTACAAACGGATCTCTGCCTGCTTTTTTGAGGGCGTCAAGCTTTTCGTATCTGACCTTGATAACATCGCTTGTGCCGGTCTGCTGTGGCTTCTGACTCATTTCCAATCATTCCTCTCTTTTCAACATCAATAAATCTGACGGATTGCAAAAGCAGAATCCGTCAGCTAAAATTCAATAGATAAACAAATTACTTTGAGATTTCAAGAATCTTAAATGCCTTTACACCGCCGGGAGTTTCAACCTCAACAACATCACCGACACATCTGTCCATGAGAGCCTTGCCCACAGGTGATTCGTCTGAAATTTTGCCCTGTGCGGGATTTGTTTCGTTAGAACCCGAACCAACAATTTTGTATGTCATCTGTCTGTCTGTGCCAACCATTTCGATTGTAACAACAGAAGTGAGGTGTACCTTATCGTTAGATGTTTCGGACTCATCAATAATCTGAGCAGTTTTGAGGATAGACTCGATAGTAGCGATTCTTGCCTCCATAATAGCCTGCTCGTTCTTTGCGTCATCATATTCACTGTTCTCGGACAAGTCGCCGTAGGAACGGGCTACCTTGATTTTCTCTGCAATTTCTTTACGCTTGACATTTTGTAATTCTGCAAGTTCCTCTTCAAGATTTTTAAGACCTTCCGCAGTAAGCATTGTTGGTTTAGCTGCCATTTTATATCGTTCCTTTCAGTTAATACCGCACCTGCACAAGCGTGCATACGGTATAAAATTCTTTCATATCAGCAAAAAACTGCATATAGATTTATTATAATTTTTTTCACACCGATTGTCAAGCAAAACGAGCAAGATAACTGCAAAGAGATTTCACTGTCTGCGCCTCTGTATCATTACGGCACAAATCGGGAACAATTGAACCGAGTTCGTACTGTGAACCGAGTGTGTAGAGTGCTGAGCAGAAGTATTCCTCCGACAATCCCTCAGGCCGCAAAAGTGCGAAACCGTTCGGCATTTTAAAGCAATAGCGAAAATACACAAAGCCCTTTATATTTTCCTTAGGTCTGCCGTTTGTGAGGATGACCGCATCATTTCTTACAGGCAGATTTTCTTCAATTTCAAACGGTGCAATGACAAGATCACAATTTGAAAGCTGTTCACGGTGGTGAGTAACAACGGCACACGCACCCGTTTCTTCGGCAATGGTATTCAGCTCATCATAGAACACATCTTCGTTGTCTGTGATAATACAGACATTGCCCGTATATTTCAACACAAATGAAACAAGGTCGGTGCATTGAGCGTCGGGATCATAAATTCCGACCGTCAGCCTTTCGGGAGCGTCAAATTTGCTGAGGGCATAAAGCGCCATATTTGTACAAAGTCTTGCCGAAAAAAGCGGCGAGTAAAAACGCTTGTAACCGCTGTCATTTGGGAAAGTCATTTCTTCGCAACACAAAAGTCTTGTGCGCTGATTGCCGATTGCCCTGTCAATTTTATTGAGATTGACCTTTTGTCTGCGACAGATGTATGTAAGCTGTTTTACGCTTACGCCCCTTGCCCTCTTGATTTCAACGCACACCTTGTCCCCTCTCAGCCTGTTAAAAAATCCCCTTATTTTCCCGCACTTTTCGGGAAACACAACATTCAATGAAGTAATCAAAACAAAAACCTCCGCATATTTACTTATTTAAGTATATGCGAAGGCTTTTAAATTAATTATCAAATTGTGTATGTACAGATCAATATTCTGACATCGGGTTGTATCTTACACCGTTAAGACGGCATTCGTAGTGGAGGTGAGGTCCTGTAGAGTTACCTGTTGAACCGACATAGCCGATAACCTGTCCTCTTGAAACGGTCTGACCTGTACTTACTGTAAGACTTGTAAGGTGACCGTAAACTGTCATCTTACCGCCAGCGTGGCTGATCATTACATAGTTACCGTAACCGCCGCCGCAGCCACAGCTGTAGCTCTTGCCCCAGTTGTGTGTACAACTGCTGTTGCTTGCGATAACAGTACCGTCGGCAGCCGCAACAACGGGAGTTCCCATAATGCCTGCGCCGGCAATATCAATTCCGCCGTGGTTATAAACCTCTCTGTCCTCATACCACTCCGAGGAAAGATATGTAAAGCCCGGTGTCGGCCATGCAAAGCCCGAACCCGACGGAACAATTACAGATGATGAACCTGAGCTTGATGAACCTGAACTGCTTGAGCCGCTTGATGAACTGCTTGAAGAGCTGCTTGATGAACTGCTTGAGCTTGAGCTCTGTGAAGCCTGAGCAGCGTGTTCCGCAGCAGCCTTTTGAGCGGCATAGTACTGGCTGATTTTAGCTTCAATCTCATCACTCTGCAAAGCCGCACTTTCCAAGGAATTCTGCGCCTTGGAATTTGATGCGTAAAGATTTTTAAGAATCTCGTCATTATCGGAAATGAGTTTATTAAACTCGTCCTGATCCGACTTCAATGACGCCTGCTGAGTTTCAAGGTCTTTCTTGTCGGCCTCAAGGGATTTCTTCTTGGTGCTGAGCTCGTCCAGCTTTGTCTGGATTTCGCTGATAAGCTCCTTGTCGCTGTTTGCAAGGCTCTTTACAAGCTCCATCTTATCAATAAGGTCAGAAAAATCCTTTGCACCGAAAATGATTTCAAGGTCGGTTGCATTGCCTGACATATAGAGAATTCTGAGTCTGTTTGCAAGTGCGTCAAACTGATCCTCAACTTCCGAAAGTCCCTTGTCATAAGCGTCCTGCTTTTCCTTAATATCATCGTTAAGGCTTGAAATTTTCTCACGGGTTACTGCAATTTTTTCATCAAGAACCTGAACCTTGCTTACAAGGGCGCTCTTGTATTCTTCCTTTTCTGCGATGTCAGACTTTGTATCATCAAGAATCTTCTGATACTTCTGATTTTCCTGTTCAAGCTGCTGAAGCTGTTGTTCAAGGTCTGAGATGCTGTCCTCAGCAGAAACAGTAGTCGGTATTGCCATTGGAATTGAAATCATGCATACGCAGAGCATTGCACATAAAATTCTTTTTAATTTGTTCATCGTAATCTCCTCCTTTAAGATTTCTGTCGGGATTACCAACCGAGTATTTCGTTACCTTCCATTTTAAGGTATTTTCTGATTGAAATAAAGCTGCCAAAGAAGCCGATAACAATACCTGCAATTGCAAACAAGCCGCCTGTAATCCAGATGACATTGTTAATCGGGATAAAATCAATCGGAACAATCTGATAAACAAGAGCCTGTGCAGTCTCATAGAGGATTGCAATTGCGCCTGTTGAAACAATTGCGGAAATAAGTCCGATTATCATACCTTCAATAAGAAACGGCCAGCGGACAAACGAGTTCGTTGCACCAACCGATTTCATAATGCTGATTTCAAATCTTCGTGAATACATCGTTGCACGAATTGTGTTGGCAATGATGAAGATTGAAATGATTGTCAGCGCACAAACAACCGCAATACAAATCATATTGACAAGATTGCTGATGTCCGTAAGCTTCTTTGCAAGCTCACGGTGGTTGCTTATGCTGTCAACACCGTCAATTTTTTTAATCTGAGCAACAGTATCGTCATACTTCGACAAGTCCTTCATAACTACAATGAAAGAATCGGGGAGTTTGTTTCTGCCCTGCATTTCTGCAAAGAGGTCGTCGCCGAGAGTAGATTTATACTGCTTTATCGCATCTTCCTTTGAAAGAAAGGTTGCCGACTCAACATTGTCAAGCTTTTCAATTTCTTTTCCTACATAAACAGCCTCAAGCTGTGAATATCCGTCTTTAACATAAACTGAGGTTTCGTTTGACTTGCCGACAGATTCAACAACATTGTCAACATTCATCGAAAAAAGTGCCGCCGCACCTGTGAGAACAAGACAGCTTATAAGTACGCAGACAGAAGCGATACTCATAATACGGTTGTTCCACACATTTTTGAAACCTTCTTTTGCTAAATAACCAAATCCGGTCATATCAAAAATCCTTTCAAAATCCTATTTGCGCAAACGCATTATTCCGGAACAACCACTGCATTATCGGGATAATCCGGTGTGTTTTCTTCTTCACCGCTGTCATCACCGTAATCGTCAGTATAGTCATCTTTAACAAACAAATCCTTGGTGTCGCTCTTAATTTTTCCGTGGTCAAGAACAACAACTCGTCTGTCAAACTCACGAACAAGGTCATGTTCATGCGTTACAACAATAACGGTTGTGCCTGTTGCGTTAATTTCATTGAGAAGCTCAATGATTTCGTGTGACATCTCGGGGTCAACATTACCTGTCGGCTCATCGGCAATAATAATTTCGGGGTTATTTACAAGGGCTCTTGCAAGGCTTACACGCTGTTGCTCACCGCCCGAGAGTTCACTCGGTCTGTTTTTCATCTTATCTTTAAGACCGACAAGCTCAAGCACATACGGAACACGCTTTTTGATTACTGCCGAAGGTTTTCCGACAGCACGCATCGCAAACGCAACATTGTCGAAAACATTCATCTTGTCAATAAGTCTGAAATCCTGAAAAACAATGCCCATATGACGGCGCATATAAGGAACCTTGCTCCTTCTCAGCTTTGTAACATCAGTGTCGTTGATAACGATTTTGCCCGATGTCGGAGTCTCCTCATGCATAATGAGTTTAAGAAATGTACTCTTGCCTGCGCCCGATGCACCGACAATAAATACAAACTCGCCCTTATCTATACTCAGCGTAATACCGTAGAGAGCATGAGTGCCATTAGGGTATGTTTTAGACACATTTATAAAATCAATCATAAAGTCACCTTTGTTTTGTAGTTATTGTACAAATACTCATAAAAAGTCAAAACGCCCAGAGCACAGCGAACGCACTATGCTCGGGCACACTTTAACCAAATCAGTATTTTGTAGGACTTGCGTTGAGGTATTTCTTAACCATAAGAGCTACCTTGAACACGATTGCGTCCTCAAACTCACGGAGATCAAGACCTGTGAGCTTTTTAATTTTTTCAAGTCTGTACACAAGAGTGTTTCTGTGTACAAAGAGCTTTCTTGATGTTTCGGAAACATTGAGGTTGTTTTCAAAGAAACGCTGGATTGTAAAGAGAGTTTCCTGATCAAGGCTCTCAATTGAACCACGCTTGAAAACTTCTTTGAGGAACATTTCACACAATGTTGTGGGAAGCTGATAGATAAGACGGGCAATGCCGAGGTTATCATAGCTTACGATTGTACGGTCTGTGTCAAATACCTTTGCAACCTCAAGAGCTGACTGAGCCTCCTTAAAGCTTCTTGCAAGATCCTTGATGCCTGTAACCGTTGTGCCGATGCCGACAACACAGTGTGTGTAGAACTCGCTCGAAAGTGTGTCTGAAATCGAGCTTGCAAGCTTTTCAAGGTCACGGCTCTCTGTGTCGGGTTTAATTTCCTTAACAAGTGCAATTTCAACCTCGTTAATGTTTATAACAAAGTCCTTTGACTTGTCCGGGAAAAGATTCTGAACTATATCATAAGCGGAAACATCTGTTTTTGAAACAATTTTAATAAGCAGACACACACGGGAAACCTCGCTGTTAAAGTGAAGCTCTCTTGCTTTAAGGTAAATGTCACCCGGAAGAATGTTGTCAAGAATAACATTCTTAATAAAGTTTGAACGATCATACTTTTCGTCATAATACTGCTTGATGCTTGCAAAAGAAACCGACAAAAGCTGAGCATACTTCTGAGCATACTCATCGGTACCCTGAACAAATACTGCATAATCATACTTTGCATTGCTGCCGAAAGATCTGTATGTATAGCCGTTCACAACAAACGGTGCTGTCGAGCTGAGTGTTTCGGAATTAACGCTCTCGTTTACCTCGCCGATTTTTCCAAGCTCGGAGCAGGCAATAACAACCGAAGTCTCGTCAATTACGCCAATCGTTCTGTCGATTGCGTCTTTCATCTGGTGTACAATACCTTGAAATAATCTGTTTGACATAAATTTTTACCTCGTTTTCTCCGCAGTTATATATTGTGATTGTAAAAGAGTTCAATAAAATACAATCTGTCTCATATACATATTACACAAAAACGAGAAAAAAATCAACCTCTATTTACAATTTTTCTTGAATTTTTTTAGAGAATTTGCATAATCAGCAACAAGTTACAGTTTTGAAAGCAAAATTAAACAATTGTTACAGAATCTTATTTGTTTTTTAATATATCACAACATTGTGTTGATTTTGTGACAAAATACGAAAAATATCTATTCATCACGGTTAATCAATTATAAAATTTAAATGCAACTGGGTTTTGAAAGTTATTGTGCTTACGGCAACAATCGTTTTCCTTCTGCAAACGCAAAGACGGCGGAGCATAACGCTCCGCCGTAAAAACCAAATTAAATTATAATCAGTTTGTGATTGTTTTCTCAGTATCCTTATCAAAGATGTGAATCTTGCTGAGGTCGAAAGCAATCTCAATTTCGTCGCCCGGCTTAGCTGTTGAAGTAGGTTCAACACGAGCTGTGATAGGTGTACCGTTGATATTTACATAGAGATAAATTTCAGCGCCCATAAGCTCGGTAACATCAACATTGGCTTTGAGAAGACACTCAGCCTTAGCAATTTCTTCAGGCTCATCGTGAACATGCTCAGGACGGATACCCAAAACAACTTCCTTGCCAACATAGTTGTCGAGGTCAGCATTGACCTTTGACTCCGGAACAGGAACGTGATACTTGTCAAAATCAAGAGTATACTTGCCACCGTTCTTAGAGAGAACAGCGTTGATGAAGTTCATCTGAGGTGAACCGATAAATCCTGCAACAAACATATTGCAAGGCATATCATAAAGATGCTGAGGAGTATCAACCTGCTGAATGAAACCGTCTTTCATAACAACAATTCTTGTACCCATTGTCATAGCCTCTGTCTGGTCATGGGTTACATAGATAAATGTTGTGCCGAGGCGCTGATAAATTTTTGAAATCTCTGTTCTCATCTGAGCACGGAGCTTAGCATCAAGGTTTGAAAGCGGTTCGTCAAGAAGGAATACCTTCGGGTTACGAACGATAGCACGACCGAGAGCAACACGCTGTCTCTGACCGCCTGAAAGAGCCTTTGGCTTTCTGTCAAGATACTGCTCGATACCAAGGATTCTTGCAGCCTCTTCAACTCTTCTCTTAATCTCTTCCTTAGAGAACTTACGGAGTTTAAGACCGAATGCCATATTATCATATACAGTCATATGAGGATAAAGAGCATAGTTCTGGAATACCATTGCGATATCTCTGTCCTTAGGAGCAACATCGTTTGCGAGTGTATCGCCGATGTAAAGCTCACCCTTTGAAATATCCTCAAGACCTGCAATCATTCTGAGAGTTGTTGATTTACCGCAACCTGAAGGACCAACGAGAATGATGAATTCTTTGTCGGCAATTTCAAGGTTGAAGTCTGTAACAGCAGTTACACCGCCGTCATAAATCTTGTAAACATGTCTTAATGAAACATTTGCCATTGTGTATAAACCTCCAATTAGTCGATAACGATAAAGTCCTTAGCTTTATTACATACAATAATATACCACTTTTCGCACAATTTGACCATACAGAAATTGACCAAAGATATATGCATTATTTTATTTAAAAGCGACACAGGATAAAATTCAGATGCATTTTTTAGTGTATATTGCCGATAAAAACCGACTTTTTATCCAAATCCGTTAACAATTTGCACTCGCCTATGTGCAAATTGCTATCAAGATACAAACCGCCTATTGAAATTCGTTGAAGATGCACAACTTTTAATCCACAACACAAAAACATTTTTTTAACCTGATGATATTTACCCTCACAAATTGTGACAATTCCTGTTTTTTTATCATTTTCGTCACATTCAAGCACGGCACTGCGACACTTCGTACCGTCAGAGAACTCAATTCCGTCAGAAAAAGCCTTTACGGTATCTTCTGTGATTTCTCCGTCAAGCTTTGCAACATACTTCTTGTCCACATGCTTTTTAGGCGAGGTTATGCTGTGCGCAAAGTCACCGTCATCTGTAATAAGAAGCAGTCCCTCCGTATCACGGTCAAGTCTGCCGACGGGAAAAAGTCCCTTTCGTTTCATATCTTCAGGGATAATATCAATAACAGTCTTAAACTGCCTGTCCTCGGTTGCCGACACAACTCCTGCAGGCTTGTTCATCATTATATATATGTATTTGCTGTAATTCAAAGCCTGTCCGTCCACAACAATTTCATCCTTGTCGGGGTCAACCTTTGCATCGGGCTTTTTACAGATTTTTCCGTTCACAAGAACCGCACCGCTTTTTATCAGCTTTTGAACCTCTTTTCTGCCGTCGGCTCTTTGTGACGAAATAATTTTATCGAGTCTTTCCATCTTAATCAACAAGCGGCAGATTTTTGCTGCCGTATTCTCCGTTTGTAATGTGTCCGCCGATTACCCTGTTTTTGTAAACAAGCAAAACGGCATTGTTATCCTTTGGCTTTTCCAGGGGAACGATAATCTCCGTAACCTCTTTGCCTTTAAATTTTGCGAGGTCAAGTCCGATTTTCTTCTGTAGTTCGTTGTATTCCTCATAATATTTATTAAAATCCGACGGAATTACAACCGACCTTTTCTCAGGCTTTGCGTCGGCGGTTTCAATTCCGAACTGTTCAAGGAATTTTTTCTCCTCACCGTCATTAAGCACAAGAGAATACTCCCCTGTTTTATCACTTACGGCTGTATCGGGCAACCGTGAATTTATTGCAACCGTAACGGCTGTACATATTATTGCCGCTGTTACGGACAGCACCGCCGCCAAAATTACTGTTTTTTTAGCCTTAATTTTTAAATTGAAAACGAACATTATAAATCCTCCGCACATTTTATTCTCTGATAAAATGTATGCGAAAAATCTTCGGATAATTCCGTTTGTCCGATTTCAAATTATTTACTTTGTAAGAACATCAAGCAATTCTGCCGTGGTTTTCACAAACACCCTGCCGCCCTCTTTTTTCATGCTTTCAAGGTCGCCGTAGCCGTATTCAACACCGACAAAATCAACACCGCAAAGTCTTGCTCCCTTTGTGTCAAACCAAGTATCACCTATCATGACGATATTCTCTCTGTCATTTTCAAGGCTGCCGCCAAGTCTTTCAACAGCATACGGAATAAGGTCTTTTTTATCTTTTCGACTGCCGTCAAGTGTTGAACCGCAGATTGCGTCAAACATATCATGCACACCGAGAAGTTCTGTAATTTCTTCGGCAAACTTTTCATACTTTGACGAACACACGGCAAGCTTTGCACCGCTGTTTTTAAGCTCTGCAAGAACCCTGTCAATGCCGTCATAAAGCTTGTTCACAAGCTTGCCCTTGGTGTTGTAGTATTCACGATAAATCTCAACGCCTCTTGCCGATTCTTCCTCATTGAAACGGCAGATATTGCGGAATGTATCGAGCAACGGCGGTCCGATGTACAATGTGTAATCGTCAAGATTCGGTAACGGCTTGCCCATACTTTTAATTGCGTTTTCAAGTGACTCTCTTATGCCCAATGCGCTCTCGCTGATTGTGCCGTCAAGGTCAAACAGATAATATTTGTACTTATTCATCAAACTTGCTGTCCGCCTTCATCTGAAATTTTTCTGATTTTACGCTTACTCTTGTGTGAGTGCCTCTTGCAATTTCACCCTTTTTATCTTCGGCAAAAACTTCAAAATTAAACATTCTGCCGTCAACACTTTTGAGAACGGCTGTTGCCGTAACCTCAGCACCGAGAGGAGTGGGGCTTGTGTGTTCAATTGAAATCATTGTACCTACTGTTGTAAGCTCATCATTGTCAAGAACCTTGTCTGCAAGAGCTGCGGCGGCATTTTCCATAAGAGCCACAACGCACGGAGTTGCAAGCACACAAAGACTGCCGCTGCCCATTGAAACGGCAAGATTTTCTTCTTCAACCTTAATTGTTACAGAATATGTATTTATTTCGCTCATAAAAATTTCCTTTCTTATTGTTTAAAGCAATTTTATGTGATATACTTAACAAAGTGTGCATTACTCGTCTGTGAATTGACAGAGTAAGTATCCATACGATATAATAATACAATATTCAGTGAAAATAGGCAAGCATTGCCCGAATATTATTTGAGGTGAAAATAAATGAAACTCGGAATCGTCGGACTTCCAAATGTCGGCAAAAGTACTCTTTTTAACGCAATTACAGACGCAGGTGCTCAAAGTGCAAACTATCCTTTCTGCACAATTGAACCGAATATCGGTGTTGTTGCAGTTCCGGACAAAAGACTTGATAAACTTGCGGAAATGTATGATCCTGACAAATATACTCCTGCATCAATTGAATTTGTAGATATTGCAGGTCTTGTAAAGGGTGCGTCAAAGGGCGAGGGACTCGGCAACAAGTTCCTTTCAAACATCCGTGAATGTGACGCTATCGTTCATGTTGTCCGTTGCTTTGAAAACGATGACATTATCCATGTTGAAGGCAACATCAATCCTGCCCGTGACATTGAAACAATCAATCTTGAGCTTATTCTCTCCGATGTTGAAATGCTCGAACGCAGAATTGACAAGACAAAGAAAATGCTCAAGGGCGATAAAAAGTATCAGAAAGACATCGACCTTTTTGAAAGAGTTCTTGACGCACTCAACGAGGGCAAGCCTGCAAGAAGTGTTGAATGTGACGATGACGAAAAGGCAATTCTTTCAGAGGTTGCGCTTCTCACAAACAAGCCTGTTATCTATGCCGCAAATATGAGTGACGAGGATTTCTCAAACGGCATCGACTCAAACGAGGGCTACAAGGCTGTTCAGAAGATTGCCGCCGAGGAACACGCCGGCGTTCTTCCAATCTGTGCTCAGATTGAGGAAGAAATCGTTGAAATGGACAAGGAAGAAAAGGAAATGTTCCTTGCCGATATGGGACTTGAAGAAAGCGGTCTTGACAGACTTATCAAGGAATGCTATGCACTTCTCGGACTTATCTCCTACCTTACAGCCGGCAAACAGGAGGTTCGTGCATGGACAATCAAAAAAGGAACAAAAGCACCTCAGGCAGCGGGCAAAATTCACTCGGATTTTGAGCGTGGATTTATCAGAGCCGAGGTTATCGCATATGACGACCTTATCGCCTGCGGAAGTATGACAGCCGCAAAAGAAAAAGGTCTTGTCCGCAGTGAAGGCAAGGACTATGTTATGAAAGACGGCGATGTCGTTCTTTTCAGATTCAATGTTTAATTAAATCATTACAAATGATGACGGTTACGAATATTTTCGCAGCCGTCATTTTTTGATGTCACACATTTCTCCTTTTGCAATAATATGTAGTGTAAACGAAAGGAGGTAAGCGTATGTGTAACTTTGGTAACGGCAACGGTTGCTGCTCATGGATTATTCTTCTTATCATCGTTCTCTGCTGTTGCGGCGGAAACAACGGCGGCTGTGGTTGTGACAACAACAGCTGTGGCTGCGGCTGCTGATAAAGCACGCTGACTAAAGCCCCATTCGGCTTATTGCTGAGGATGTTTTAATATAAAAAGGGCGGCTGCCGTTTTTTGCGATATCCGCCCTTTGCTTTTTATTCTTGAACGGTACATACAAAAAACGGTCGGTTTGAACAAACCGACCGTTAATATTTTGCAATTATTAAATTAATTCAGAAATTATTTGTCCTCTTTAACAACATCTCTGATAACCTTTGCAATGTGAGGCTGTGTCAGACCGAACTTGTCAAGAAGCTCAAGAGCCGGACCGCTGTAACCGAAACGATCGTTCACACCGATCTTTGTAACCTTAACAGGACACTCTGCGCTTACAACATCACAAACAGCATCGCCGAGACCGCCGATAACATTGTGTTCCTCAACGGTGATGATTCTGCCTGTTTCCTTTGCAGCCTTAATGATGATATCTCTGTCGATAGGCTTTATTGTGTGAATATTGATAAGACGAGCGTTGATGCCCTCAGCCTCAAGTTCCTTAACAGCCTTTAAAGCCTCGTTTACAACAAGTCCTGTTGCAATAACAGCCACATCGTTACCCTCATGGAGAGTAATACCCTTGCCGAGCTCAAATGTATAGGTATCGGGATCATTAAAACTGTCAACAGCAAGTCTGCCGAGACGGATATAAACAGGACCGTTGTACTCAATTGCAGCCTTTGTAGCGGCCATCATTTCGTAGTGATCGGCAGGGTTAAGGACAACCATACCCGGAATTGTACGCATAATGCCGATATCTTCAAGACACTGATGAGTAGCACCGTCTTCACCTGTTGAAATACCTGCGTGGCTGCCGGCAATTTTAACATTAAGATGAGGGTAAGCAACCGAGTTGCGAATCTGCTCAAATGCTCTGCCTGTTGCAAACATTGCAAATGATGCGGCAACAGGAATTTTGCCTGCCGCTGCCATACCTGCCGCAACGCCTACCATATTGCCCTCGGCAATACCGCAGTCAAAAAATCTTTCGGGAAACTCTTTTTTAAAAATTCCTGTCTTTGTAGCAGCTGCGAGGTCTGCATCAAAAACAATAATGTCCTTATTTGTCTTTGCAAGCTCACAAAGAGCCATGCCAAAGCTTTCTCTTGTAGCCTTTTTAATTACCTGTGCCATCAGCAGTTGCCCTCCAATCTGTCAATTTCAGCCTGAAGCTCGGCAGTAGCCTGTTCATACTGTTCCTTGTTGGGAGCAGTGCCGTGCCAGCCAACCTGATTTTCCATAAATGAAACGCCCTTGCCCTTGATTGTCTTGGCAAGAATTGCGGTAGGCTTGCCCTTTACTGTCTTAGCCTTTTCGAGAGCCGATTCAATCTGATTGAAGTCGTGACCGTCGATTTTGATTACTTCAAAGCCAAAGCTTTCAAACTTTTTATCAAGAGGCTCAATGCCTGCAACCTCTTCAACAGTACCGTCAATCTGAAGTCCGTTCTGGTCAACAATTACAACGAGATTGTCAAGCTTGTTGTGAGCGGCAAACATTGCAGCCTCCCAAACCTGACCTTCTTCAACTTCACCGTCACCGAGAACTGTATATGTGCGATAGCTCTTGTTATCAAGCTTAGCCGCAAGTGCCATACCGCAGGCAGCCGAAATGCCCTGACCGAGTGAGCCTGTACTCATATCAATACCGGGAGTACCCTTCATATCGGGATGTCCCTGAAGCATAGCGCCTACATGACGGAGCTTTGTAAGCTCGTCCCATTCAAAAAAGCCCTTGAGTGCAAGTGTTGCATAAAGAGCCGGACAGCAGTGACCTTTTGAAAGAACAAAACGATCTCTGTCCTGCATATCGGGATTTTTAGGATCAACATTCATTTCCTTAAAGTAGAGATATGTGAAAATATCTGCTGCCGAAAGCGATCCGCCGGGATGACCTGATTTGGCGTGGTAAGTGCCGAGAATTGCGCCCATTCTTGACTTTGCAGCAAGAATTTGGAGCTGCTTGATTTCTGAACTGTCCATTTAATAAACCATTCCTTTCAGAATTTTGCGTAATACATGACCGTGTTATACACACCTATTTTAATTATACACAATCCAACGCAAATTTCAACAATTTTTTCGGATTTTCCAAAAATCGGATAAATTCCTTAAATTCGCCCTTGAAGAAATAATTTTTTATGATATAATAAGCAAAGTAAAATACGATTAAATCTAAACTTTTGTAAAAGCATATTTATAAAAACCGTTTGGAGGGAACAGCAATGCTGCTTGCGGCCGATGTCGGAAACACCAATGTCAAGCTCGGCATTTTTGACGGAGATAATTTAAAATTCAAACTCCGTTTTTCAACCGATGAAAACAAAACAAGCGACGAGCTTGCCGTTGAGCTTTACACTTTTTTGCAGATTTACAACATCGATGCAAAAAACATTGACGGCGCTATTATAAGCTCTGTTGTTCCGAAATTTACATATAATCTCAGACGTGCGATTATGACCGTTACAGACAGAAAAAGTCTGCTCATCGGTCCGGGACTCAAGACAGGTCTTGACATCAAGATTGAGCATCCCGAAACCTTGGGTGCAGATATCGTTGCCGGCTGTGTGGGAGCGTGTGAAAAATACGGCGGTCCTCTCATTATGATTTTTATGGGAACTGCAACCGCAATTGTCTATGTTGACGCAAGCAACGCATATCACGGCGGTGCAATCGCCCCCGGTATGGGAATTTCGCTTGACGCACTCACAAATCACGGTGCATTGCTGTCATCGGTTGATATGAAAGCTCCAAAGAAGGTAATTTCGTCAAACACATCCGACTGCATTCGTTCGGGAATTATGTTCGGAACAGCCTGCATGCTTGACGGAATGGTTGATATGTTTAACGAGGAATGCAAGACAGAATGCAAGGTTATTGCAACAGGCGGTCTTGCTCCGCTTGCAATCAAAAACTGCCGTCACGATATTATCTTTGATGAGAATATTATTCTTGACGGACTCAAAATTATTTACGAGAGAAATAAAAAATAAAGACAATTTAATATACAACTTGTTTTTGAATTATTAATTTGATGCAACGGGGTTCTCCCCTTGTAAATATTATTTGCGTTTCACCTGCGGAAAATGAGCAGGGAAACAGCAGGAGGAATTTTTTATGAATAAGACAGGAAACTTTTCAAAGGTGCAAAGAATGGTTATTCTTGCAGTGCTTATCGCATTGACGCTTGTAATGGCGCTCACACCGCTCGGATATCTGAAGATCGGTGCGCTTTCCATTTCATTCCTTTGCATTCCGATTGCAATCGGTGCAACCGTTCTCGGTCCTACAGCAGGATTGATTCTCGGCACACTCTTTGGTATCACAAGCTTTGTACAATGCTTTGGTATGGACGCATTCGGCACGGCAATGCTTTCAATCAACTGGTTTTACACCTTTATAATTTGTGTTGTTGCACGAGCTCTTATGGGTTGGTTCACAGGACTTATCGCAAAAGGTCTGGGCAAGGTATTTGAAGGTAAAACGGTAGGCAAGTTCAATCTTAACGACCTTATCGCTACTATACTCTGCCCTGTTATGAACACAGCCTTCTTCCTTGGCTTTATGGCAATCCTTTTCGGCAGTATCGAAGTTATGGGACTTAATGTAATCACAGCCGTGGTTATCCCTGCTCTTTCAATCAACTGCATTCTTGAAATCATTGCTTGCTTTGTTGTCGGTTCGGCAGTAAGCATTGCAGTCAAGAAAATTGTTGCGGCAAACAAAAGTAAATAATTAACATTCAAAAACGGGCGATTTTGTTTAGAATCGTCCGTAATTTTTTACATTAAATTTTAAAATCGGTGATGTTATGCAAAAGAAAATTATTGAACTTTTAACAAAAACAGACGGCTATGTTTCGGGCAGTGAAATTTCCGAACAGCTTGGTGTGTCAAGACAGGCAGTGTGGAAAGCGATTAACAATATCAAGGAACAGGGCTACAAGATTGACTCTGTAACAAACCGTGGATACCGCCTTGTTGCCTATCCGCCACACCTTAACGAGCCTGCAATCGAAAAATACCTGAAAACCTCCGTAATCGGTAAAAACCTCATCGTCCTTGACGAGGTTGGTTCAACAAACGATTACCTCAAAAAGCTGGGTGCAGACGGTTGCGAAAACGGCACGGTTGCCGTTGCCAGAGAACAAACTCAGGGCAAGGGAAGACTCGGCAGAGTTTGGAAAGCAAAAAAGGATGACAGCATCACCTTTTCGTTTTTGTTAAGACCAAAGATTGCCCCGTCAGAGGTATCGTCAATCACCCCTCTTGCAGGTCTTGCAGTCTGCAAGGCAATCAGAGAATTCACGGGACTTGACTGCCGTATAAAATGGCCGAACGATATCATCATCGGAAAGAAAAAGCTTGTCGGTATTCTAACCGAAATGAGCGCCGAATTTGACGCCGTAGAATATGTAATTACAGGCATCGGAATCAATGCCGATACTCAGGATTTCCCCGATGACATAAAGGAAAAGGCAACTTCAATTTATCTTGCAACAGGCGGTCATTTTGACAAGAACAAATTTTTTGCCTGTGTGCTTAACCACATTGAAGAGGAATTCATCAAAAACGATTTAAAGCTTTCCCCTGTCGCATTAAAGGAATACACAAGCCTTTGCGCAACAGTCGGCAGAGATATAACATTCACCAAAGACGGAAAGTCCGTCACCGCAAAAGCTGTGGGAGTAAACCCTGACGGCGAGCTTATTGCAGAGCTTCCCGACAAAACCACCAAACTTATCAATTCAGGCGAAGTCACCGTACAAGGCATTTACTAACGGCGTGTCGCCGTCACCCGTTCGTGCAGACAGTTTTACAAATACAAAGCTATAAATGCCCGAGCGTAACATTTCCGATTACGGTAAATCATCTATTGTCTGCGTGTCGCCGTCCCAAAAAATATACTAAAAAGCAGAGAACATCAACATAGATATTCTCTGCTTTTGTTATTTATTTAATTTCTCAATTCTTGATTTTGCATAAGCAAATTTAATTGAAGATTCCAATATGTATTTGGCTAAATCAGGTGATTTTGACTTACAAATTCTGTGAATTATTCTCGCATATGCTTTATTGAACTCCGCTTCCGAATAGTTCATAATCAAACACCAGACATTACAGAATCTAAAACGTGTTTAATTATTGAATCAAATTCCTTTATGTTTTTTAGTAATAACTCATATCGTTCAATACTGTCGCAGAGTAAAATTTTAGTGTTATAATCACACAAATCGTCATAAATATTTTTTATGCAATCCAAAGCCGATTCAGAATCAAGATAATCTTCATACTTTGCCATAACAGAATTTGCGTATTCATACAAAGCTTCACATTTAGCCGTTACAAGATAATCTACTTGTTTCATAAATAACTCCTTTCACTCTACTTTAAATAATAACCCGTTTACATTATTATATGTTAAAAGCAGCAGAAATGCAAGTTTAACAGTCACCGATAACCGATATAATTTGACACCGCACAAACAACAGGGACATCCGAAAAACGGATGTCCTTAATTTTTATATAAAATATTCGGTTATAAATTACTTGAAGTATTTTACGCCGCTTTCAAAAATCTGCTGGTCTTTTGCAAAAGGAACATTTTTGTAAAGGTTTTCGCCCTTTCTCTCGCTGTGTCCCATTTTACCGAGAACTCTGCCGTCAGGTGATGTGATACCCTCAATTGCACAAACAGAACCGTTGAGGTTGAACTCAATGTCGCTGCTTGGGTTGCCGGCAAGGTCAACATACTGTGTCGCAATCTGACCGTTCTTTGCAAGCTGCTTAACGGTTTCAACATCAGCCATAAATCTGCCCTCACCGTGTGACACGGGAACAGCAAACACATCGCCTGCGTTGACATTTGCAAACCACGGTGACTTAACGGAAGTAACTCTTGTATAAGCCATATGTGAAATATGTCTGCCGATTGTGTTGAATGTGAGCGTCGGATCATTTGCTTTAAGCTCTCTGATTTCGCCGTAAGGAACAAGTCCGAGCTTGATAAGAGCCTGGAAGCCGTTACAGATACCGAGCATAAGACCGTCACGATTCTTGAGAAGGTTGTTAACCTGCTCTGCAATTCTCGGGTTGCGGAATGTTGTTGCAATGAACTTACCTGAACCGTCAGGCTCGTCACCGCCTGAGAAACCACCCGGAAGCATAATCATCTGTGACTTTGCAATGAGCTTTTCCATTTTGTCAATTGTTTCCTCGATATCGTTTGAAGAAAGGTTCTTGACGATGAGCATTTCAACATTTGCACCTGCTTTTTCAAATGCTCTTGCCGTATCAACCTCGCAGTTTGTACCCGGGAATACAGGGATAAATACAGTAGGCTTTGCAACCTTGATTGCAGGTGAAGATGTATTTCTCTCGCTGTAAAGCGGAACATCAACTTCGATTTCAGGCACTTCAGCCTTTGTCGGGAATACCTTTTCAAGCGGAGCAGTCCACTTTTCGAGGAGTGCAGAAAGTTCGATTTCCTTGCCGTTTACAGTAATCTTTGCATCGTTTGTAACAGTACCGAGGTCATAGTGAAGAACATCGTTTGAAAGCTCTGCACCGTCTGCAAGTTCGATAACAAGCGAACCCGAAAGCGGAGCGAAAAGCTCGTCATTTGTGAGTTCGTTTGCAAACTTAAAGCCAAAGCCGTTACCGAAGCAAGCCTTACATACGCTTGCGGCAGTACCGCCCTCTTTAACAACCGATGCAGAAAGCACCTTGCCGTCCTCGCAGAGAGCATAAACAGCGTTGTACATTTCGATAAGCTTATCCCATACAGGCATAAGTGTTTCTTTATTTTCGGGAACGGGAACAAAGATAACCTTTGAACCTGCGTTCTTGAATTCTGTTGAAATTGTCTTTGATGCCTTTGTCATTGCAACGGCAAAGCTTACAAGTGTAGGCGGAACATCAATATCCTCAAATGTACCCGACATACTGTCCTTACCGCCGATTGACGGAAGTCCGAGCTTGAGCTGAGCCTGCATAGCACCGAGGAGTGCTGCGGCAGGTTTGCCCCAACGGGAAGGAACATCTTTAAGTCTTTCAAAATATTCCTGGAATGTAAGTCTTGCTGTCATCGGGTTTGCGCCGATTGCGAGCAGCTTTGAAAGCGACTCAACAACTGCATAAGCCGAGCCGTGGAACGGACTCCAGCGTGAAACACCGGGAATATAGCCGTAACTCATTGCTGTTGCATCGTCTGTTTCGCCCTTCTCAAGCGGAATCTTTGCAGCCATAGCCTCCTGAGGAGTGAGCTGATTCTTACCGCCGAACGGCATAATTACCGTAGCCGCACCGATTGATGCGTCAAATCTTTCTGCAAGACCGATCTGTGAGCAAACTTCAAGTCTTGACATATTTTCAAGGAATGCCTCGTCAGCAGGCATATCTTTAAGCTTTGCGGGAGCAACCTTACGGTAGCAGCCTTCCCACTTCGGAGCCTCGATATAAGCCTTGGCAACCTGAGTAACACCGTTTGTGTTGAGGAACTCACGGCTGAGGTCAACGATTGTGTCGCCTCTCCAGTTCATTGTAAGACGAGGACTTTCGGTTACAACCGCAACGGCTGTAGCCTCAAGGTTTTCTTTTGATGCAAGTGAAATAAACTTGTCAACATCTTTTTTATCGAGAACAACAGCCATTCTTTCCTGACTTTCGGATATAGCAAGCTCCGTACCGTCAAGGCCGTCATATTTCTTTGTTACCTTGTCAAGGTCAACCGTAAGACCGTCGGCAAGTTCACCGATAGCAACGCAAACACCGCCTGCACCGAAGTCGTTACATCTCTTGATGAGCTTTGCAGTTTCGGGGTTGCGGAACAAACGCTGAATTTTTCTTTCTGTCGGAGGATTACCCTTCTGAACCTCTGCACCGCAGGTTTCGATTGAGTTTTCATCGTGAGCCTTTGAAGAACCTGTTGCACCGCCACAGCCGTCACGGCCTGTTCTTCCGCCGAGAAGTACGATTACATCATCGGGGAGAGGAGTTTCACGGATAACATTTTCCTTTGGAGATGCGCCGATAACAGCACCGATTTCCATTCTCTTTGCAACATAGCCCTGATCGTAAAGCTCGGTTACCTGACCTGTTGCAAGACCGATCTGGTTACCGTATGAGCTGTAACCCTGAGCAGCACCTGTTGTAATTTTGCGTGAAGGGAGCTTGCCGTGCATTGTATCCTTGAAAGGAATTGTCGGATCGCCCGAGCCTGTAACACGCATAGCCTGATATACATATGAACGACCTGAAAGCGGATCACGGATTGCACCGCCAAGACAGGTTGCGGCACCGCCGAAAGGCTCGATTTCTGTCGGGTGGTTGTGAGTTTCGTTCTTGAACTGAACGAGCCACTGTTCTGTTTTTCCATCTATAGTAACGGGAACCTGAATTGAGCAGGCATTGATTTCTTCACTTTCGTCAAGGTCGGGAATGAGTCCCTTTTTCTTGAGTGACTTCATACCGATGAGAGCCATATCCATAAGTGAAACGATTCTCTTTGTATCCTTGCCGTAAACCTCGTCACGGGTTGCATAATACTCGCTGAGTGCGTCCTCGATAACCTTGCCGAGAGCAGACTTTTCAATCTCAATCTCTTCAAGTCTTGTAAGGAATGTTGTGTGACGGCAATGGTCCGACCAGTATGTGTCAATTACACGAAGTTCTGTAACCGACGGATCACGGTGCTCTGTATCTCTGAAGTAATCACGGCAGAACTTGAGGTCTGCAAGTGTCATTGCAAAGCCCATTGAATCGTAATACTTCTGCATCTCATCGTCATTCCAGCCGTTGAAGCCCTCTACCCTCTTAACATTTTCGGGAACGGGAATTTCCATATCAAGAGTCTTTGGCTTTTCAAGAGATGCAAGACGGCTTTCAACAGGGTTGATGAGGTACTCCTCAACCTTTACAAGCTCTTCGTCTGTAATATTGCCCTTGAGAGCAATTACTCTTGCTGTAAGAACCTTGCAACGCTCACCCTGAGTAAGGAGCTGAACGCACTGCTCGGCAGAGTCACCACGCTGATCGTACTGACCGGGGAGATACTCCATTGCGAATACCTTCCAGCCGTCCTCAACGGGGAGAGTTTCTTCATAGATTACATCGGCGTTAGGCTCTGACAAAACAATGGTTTTCGCCTTGTCATATTCTTCCTTAGTAAGTCCCTCAAGATCGTAACGCACAATGTAACGAAGATCTTCGACAGACTTCATACCGAGGTTGTGGCGGATGTCCCAAAGCGTCTGCTTTGCAAGAACATTGAAGCCATCCTTTTTTTCAACAAAAATTCTGATTACTTCTGACATAATTCATTCACCTGCTTAATTAAGATATAAAACAAAATAAATCCCGTCTGATAACCTGTATCACATCACATGATACCACATTCGACTATTTTTTTATTTCATTTAAGGCATTAAAAGGTATTCTGTAAAAGTAAAATTAAATGCACACAGAAAAAGCGGTCAGACAAAGCAAAATGCCGTCTGACCGCACAATATAATCATATTCAATTGCCTTTGAGAAAATCTTTGTAAAATTCCTCAAAACTGCCATTTTTGTAGTCTGAATAATCCTTATTCTGTCTGTTCACAATTGTGTCGGTAATAAGGTATGTATCAAAGCCGAGCTTTGCACTGCACAAATCTTCATCAACATCATTGCCTACCATAATGCTTTCTTCGGGCTTGATATCCTGCTTTTTGCAGATTTCTTCAAAATACTTGAGATTCGGCTTGCAACAGCCAAAGTTTTCGTATGTCGTAACAAGCTCAAAATCATCGGGAGAAACTCCTGCCCATTCAAGTCTGCGTTTTGTTGCAACAAACGGGAAAATCGGATTTGTAGCGGCAATAAGTCTGCCGCCGTTTTTCTTTATGAAATCAATGCTTTTCTTTGCATAAGGAGTAAAGCTTGTAGCATCTTTCGGAACGATAAACTCGTTTTCGTAATAATCGGTAAAAAGGTCATCAAACTTTTCAAGGTCGGCACCGCTGACTTTGCCCGCTGTTTCCCAGAAAACTTCACGGTTTGTACGGCTGTTATCGTTCTTTGTCATAGCGTCAGTACCTGCCCACATCGCCTTTATAAGGGCATCGGGTTCGATTTTTATAACAGGAGTGCAACGCTTGCAGAGCGATGAAAAATACAGCTTCACGAATTTTTCCATATCCATGGGAAGCAAAGTTCCGTCCAAATCAAAAAGATAATTTTTATACATTAACATACCGTTCCTTTCAATTTATGCACAAATATTATACAAAATTTCGATTTGGATTGCAAGGAAAAAATTTTCGGTATATACTATAGTCAGTAAAAAACGAGGTGATAAGATGAAAATAGTTTTAACAGATGCACAGACTGTTCTTGACGATATTGTAAATGCCGATGTGCTTAATCGGTTCGGCGAGGTTGAGTCGTTCGGTCTTTTGAAATATGAAGAGGTTGCGGAGAAAATTGCAGATGCAGATATCGTTGTGTGCAACAAAACTCTGCTTGATTCGCACACAATGCGACTTGCAAAAAATCTGAAATATATAGGACTTTTTGCAACAGGCTACAACAACATTGACCTTGACTACTGCACCAAAAACGGCATAACCGTCTGCAACGCAGGTTCATATTCAACAAATGCGGTTGCACAGCACACATTTGCACTCATTCTTGAACATTTCAATCACACTGCGGAATATAATCGGTTTGTTCAGGACGGCAAGTGGAAAAGAAGCAAAACTTTTTCACCGTTTGTATATCCGCTGAATGAACTTGCAGGCAAAACACTCGGCATTGTCGGACTCGGAAACATCGGAAAGGCTGTTGCAAAAATTGCAAACGCTTTTGATATGAATGTAATCGCATCGAGCAGAACTCCGAAAAATATTGACGGAATCAAAGATGTTTCATTTGACGAACTTCTTGAAACAAGCGACATTGTAAGCGTTCATTGTCCGCTAAATCCACAGTCGGAAAATATGTTTGACAAAAATGCCTTTACCAAAATGAAACAGGGTGCATTGTTTGTAAACACGGCAAGAGGCGGTGTTATGGTTGAAGAAGATTTGCTTGAGGCACTCGAAAGCGGTCACCTCGGCGGTGCGGCAATCGACACCCTCAAGGTTGAGCCTATGGTTGAGGACTGCATTCTTATGGGTGCAAAAAATTGCATCATCACCCCCCACATCGCATGGGCGCCCGTTGAAACCAGAGAACGCCTTATGGGCATAGTTTCGGACAACATCAAAAATTTTCTGAACGGAACTCCGACAAATAAAGTAAATTAACGGTGAGTAAGTAATGACACAAATTATATATTAAGATATATTTTATAAATGTCACAATGTAATTGACCTACTGTACATCAAACAGAAACAACCGCCCACCTTTCGGTGAGCGGTTGTTTTGTGTAGTGTAGTATTAGGAAATTGGGATTAGATTACAATTACTGCTGTCTTTCGCAATAACTTGAAAGGCCTGTGTTAGGATCTGTGTATTTGAGCATATCATTGTCAGCGTCATATGTGTAGTTAAACTGCTGTTCGCCTACTGTCATAACGAGATCTGTACCCTCAAATGTGTAATTGCCCGAAACAGTCACACCGCTCATTTCGCCTGAGAATGTACCATCATCTGCAAATGTGTATGTACATTTCAAAGTTTCGGGTTCAACTCCGTTTGCTGTTGCATAGTCATCAATTGAAACCGCTTTACCGTCTGTACCCTCAAGTGCTGTTACAGTCCAAGTACCTACAACGCTTGCCGATGAATCGCCGTCCTTTGAATCAGCGGCGCTGTCATCTGCGCTGTTAGCATTGTCGTCAGCAGTCTGTGATGCCGAACTTTCGTTTTTGCTTGATGAGCCACCGTCATTACCGCAACCTACAAGACCTACTGTACCTACCATACAAATTGCAAGCAATAAAGCTAACTTCTTGATTTTTTTCATAGTTGATTACCTCTTTCTGATATTTTTTTACTTTCCGATTTTGATTTACGGAAACACCGCAATTTTCGTGTTTCGCTTTTATCACCTCAATGATAGCCAATTTAATGCAACATTTCAACAAATTGGCACAAACATCAATCTTTTGGCAAAAACATATGACAATCGGATATAATATTTTTCAAATTTATGGTATAATCTAAGTGCAGTTAATCATTGCTCCGAATTAAATTATTTCAAAGGAGGCGATATCTTGAAAATTGCAGTTATTGACGACGAAAAGCCTCAGGCAGACATTCTCTACTCAATCTGCAACGCATATTTTGGCGGACACAAGCAAAATGTGCAGATTGATTGTTTTCCTGACGGAATAGCTTTTTTCAATTCATTCAAGGAAAACACCTACAAAATAGCCTTTGTAGATATTTTTATGGAGAAGATGAACGGCATTGCCGTGGCTGAAAAGCTTCGTGAAAAAGACCGTGATATTCTTATTGTATTTGTCACAACAAGCCCCGATTTTATGATGCAGGCATTTTCCGTTCACGCTTTTCATTACATAACAAAGCCCTACAAAGCTGAGCAGATTTACAAGGTACTTGATGATGCCTCGTCATATGTATCGGATAATTCAAAATACATTGAAGTTATGTGTGACCGCCGAAACACGCTGATTTCGCTTAAGGAAATTGTTTCTGTTGAATCTGATGCACATTATATCAACATAGGTGTTGTTTCGGGACTTAGATATCGCACACGAATGACCATTGCAGAGTTTCTCAAGCTTGCAGACAATGACACCCGTTTCATACCCGTAAACAGGGGAATCGTGCTGAATGCCGATTACATAAAGGACATTGAAGGCTCTGTATGTGTTACAGGCAACGGTGAAAGATTCCCGATTAAAATTCGTGAAAAAACTCGGATTGAACAGAGCATCCGTGAATATATGTTCAAAAAAATCAGAGAAAACCAGCGGAGGTGAACATGGACGCATTCATAAAATTTCTTCAGGCATTTTTCAGCTTTGTCATAATAATACCGTTAAGTTTATTCTGCCTTTTACCGTTAAAAAATCAATTAAAATACCCGATTTCAAAGATAGTAACGCTCTTTTTGTGTTCATTTTTTATACTCGGTTCTCTCTCGTCAATTGTGATGACGGCTTTTGACATTCAGAATTTAAACTTTGTTCTCTTCCCCGACCTTGTAATATTTTTCTTCCTTATTAAAAGCGTTACAAAGGCCGGAACAGCACGCTGTTTGTTTGTTTTTATAAGTGTGTGCTGTTTGATTTCATTCTTTTCGCTGTATGCATATTTTATCAACTCATTTTTTCAGGAAGAAATCTCACGAGGAGTTAACACCTCATATAGCCTGATTCAAATGGGGCTTTCGGTTGCGGCAATGGGGGCGCTTGTTCCGCTTACAAAATACTATGCATGGATGATTGACAACATAAATATCGGCAAGGTGTGGTATTTGTTTTCAATTTTGCCCATTGCACTTATGGTGTCAAACATCTATATCATACCGATTTCCTACGCAAATATTCGTGTTGGAAAGGTTTATGCAAAAGGATTCATCATTACAATATTTGAGCTTACATTGTATCTTATAGTATTCATATTATTCTACATTTTCAGCAAGACTACTATTGAAAAAACAAAGCTTACAGAACGAAACAACATTCTTGAAATTCAGAAAAGTTACACAGAATCGTTGCAGTCGTACATAAAATACACCTCAAAAGCAAGGCATGATTTTAAACATTCAGTTCATGTTATGAGCCGACTTGCAGATGAAGGAAATCTTTCGGCGCTGAAAGACTACATTGCCCAGTATGAAAATTCGCTGACTGTAACAGCACCTGTGCGAATCTGCAAAAGTGACGCACTCAATGCTTTGTTCAACCACTACCGTCAGCAGGCGATTGAGAACAATGTTGACATTAACTGGCGGATTGATTTGCCCGACAAATCGAGAATTCTTGATGTTGACCTCTGCAGTATTTTCGGCAACATACTTGAAAACGCAATTGACGGTTGCTGTACCGTAGAAGAAGGCAAAAGATATTTTAACCTGACTTCCGAAATAAAAGGCGACTGTTTGTACATTGTTTCAACAAACAACTACGGCAAGCCTTTGGAAATGGACGGCGAAACTTATTCGTCCACAAAGCATCAGGGCAAGGGCATCGGACTTCACTCCATGAAGAGCATAACCGAAGTCTATGACGGAATTTTTGATGCAGGCAACAATAGCGGTGAATTTTTCGTTGACATAATGCTTAAATATTAAACTTATTAACCTCAAAAAGGGTATGCATCCTCGCATACCCCTCTTTGTTATAAAAGTTCCAAACAAAAAACACGCTCTGCGTTTTGCAGAGCGTGTTTTGGTTCTGTTTTGTTGTTATCAGTTGTTACCGACAACAAATTTCTGGATTTCTGTGGCATCCACGATATTGATTTCACCGTCATGGTTGTAATCCGCAAGTTCTCTCTGAACATCAGAAAGTGTTGAAATTGAAACAATGTACTTGCTGATTTCAGTTGCGTCAAGAACATCAACATGACCATCAAGATTTACATCGCCAATCATATACGGAGTATCATTGTTGTTGTCATTGCTCGGCTGTGTAGTTACAGGAGCTGTTGTTGCCTGTACCGTAGTAGGCTGTACTGTTGCAGCAGGAACAGTTATTGCAGGCTGTGTAGCCTTGGCTGTTGTCGGCTGAACAGTTGCCTTTGCAGTAGTCGGCTGAACCGTGGCTTTGGCTGTGGTAGGCTGTACAGTAGGCTTTGCTGTTGTTGGCTGTACCGTTGATGAAGAAACAAAAGCACAGAAATCAAGAGCAACCCAACCTGTCTTGCCGTTGTACGAGGTGTAACCCCATGTGTAACCGCCGGCTGTTGAAACCTTTGTTACATTAAGAGTAACATTGCCCGGAACAGATGTTACATATGAATAGCTTGTACCCGCACCGCTTCTCATGTTGAGATAATCGTCAACATCTGTTTTATATGTACCTGTTGTGTAAGTTACCTTTTTGGTTGTAGCCTGAGTAGTGCTTGTACTGCCGCTGAAATCGCCAAGGTAAATGTAGCCCTGAAAATTCCACCAGCTGTTACCGCCGGCATTCTTGTCGGATGTGCTTGCATAGGAAAGGTAGAATCTCTTACCGCTCCATGCAGAGTTAGAAAATGTAATCTGACCGTTTTCAACCTTTTCTACAACAGCAACATGACCGCCGCCACCGTTATATGACCAGCAGGCAATTGCGCCGACCTTTGGAGTCTGACCGTACTTGTAGTAGCCGTTAGCCTTGTTGTAGCCGTACCACTGCTCGGCATTGTTCCATGAAAGCTTTGGCTCAGAGCCGAGAATCTCATAAGCTCTGCCGTAGGCATATGCTGTACAGTTCGGCATACCGTAACCGTACTTATAAAAAGCATTTAAATCACTGTAATAATATTTGTTACTTAAACTCGGGGCAGACAGTCTCGGTGAGAACGATGCCGCACTCGCAATCATCGACATTGAGAAAACCGACACAAACAGCATTACAGCCGTGAGAACTGCCGCAGAAACCTTTTTGCTAAAAACACTTTTTAAAACATTTCGCAAAGAAACACTCCTTTTTTTGAATTCAAAGTGATTGTTACCTATTTGTAACCACTTTATGTACATTCTATCACAAATTGCTCCAAATTCAAAGAGTAGAAATGCTGAAAATAGCCTTTATAATCTATTTTTTTAAGCCATTGTACACAATAATTTTCATTTTATGCATACTTTGCACAAAATTTAACTAACATTTCCGTCAGCATAGTATCAGTTACACAATTGTCAAAATTCATTTCTACAAGACATAAAAAACACCACTTGTGAAAGTGGTTGTGAAATAATAACCTTTGGTTATTGTAAAATTTGGTGCGTTGCATCAAGTGAAACGGAATAAACCCCTCGTGCCTCGGCACATTTCACATTACGAAGTAATATTTCATACGCAAGGCGTATTTCACGAATCTGCAAAGATTTATTTCGTAAAAAAAGCCACACTTGTCATTGACAAATGTGGCTTTTCTGGCGCGCCGGAAGAGACTCGAACTCCCGACCTTCTGATTCGTAGTCAGACACTCTATCCAGCTGAGCTACCGGCGCATATGCGGCTTTTTATCAGCCGCAAGTAGTATGATATCACAACTCGGTGCAAAAATCAAGTGTTTTTTGTATTTTTTCCGAAATTAATCTTTTGTATCAAAAAAAGTGAAAAATGCTCTGTATGCCATATAAACATCTGTCTTGGAAACAATTTCAAACGGAGCATGCATTGAAAGCACGGGAACGCCGAGATCAACAACATCGACATTCATATTGGCAACATACTTTGCGATTGTTCCGCCGCCGCCGCCGTCAACCTTGCCGAGTTCACCGACCTGCCAGAGAATATCGTTGTTCTCAAGCATAGCTCTGATTTTTCCCATATATTCGGCAGACGCATCTGATGTGTCATACTTTCCGCCGTGACCTGTGTATTTTGAAATAATTACACCGTTGTTAATGTATGAGCAGTTGTTAGCCTCATATGCAGACGCATAAGTCGGATCAAATGCGGCATTTACATCGGCAGAAAGACAGGTGCTTTTTGAAAGAACACGGTAGCCGTCAACACCGTCCTGCTTTGCAAGGTCATAGATGAAGAAGCGGAGGAAGTCGCTCTGCATACCTGTGTTGCCGTCACTGCCTGTTTCTTCTTTGTCTGTAAGATATGTGATACAAGTCTGCTCGGGCATTTCAACATCAAGAGCCGCCATAACAGCCGGATAAGCACAAACCTTATCATCATGACCGTAACCGCCGATCATGCTTCTGTCAAAACCGATATCTCTTGACTTAAAAGACGGGATAAGGCAGAGCTCAGCCGAAAGAAAGTCACCCTCGCAAATGCCATACTTCTCATTGAGAATAGCCATTACATTAAGCTTTACAAGGTCCTTTTCCTCGCTGTCTGCATCATACGGACGAGAGCCGAGGATAACATTGAGGTTTTCACCCTCAATTGCCTTTGCCATAGGCTTTGAAGCCTGCTCTCTTGCAAGGTGCGGAAGAAGGTCTGTAATACAGAAACAGCTTTCGTTCTCATCATCGCCCCAGCAGATGTCAACTCTTGTACCGTCAAGCTTTACAACCGAACCGTGAAGTGAAAGCGGAATTGTTGTCCACTGATATTTTTTAAGACCGCCGTAGTAATGAGTCTTAAAGAAAGCAAGATTGTTTGCCTCAAAAAGAGGATTCGGTTTGAGGTCAACTCTCGGGGAATCAATATGAGCGATTGCAAGCCTTACACCGTTCTTAACACCGTTTTTACCGATTACAACAAGAGCAACAGCCTTGTCACGGTTTACATAATAAAGCCTGTCGCCGGCCTTATATTCTTTGTCCTGCTCATACTCTGCAAAACCTGCTTTTTTGGCAAGCTCAACAGTATAGCGAACAGCCTCACGCTCAACGGGTGAGTTATCAAGAAACTTTTTGTAACCATCGCAAAAGCTGTCTGCCTTTTTAATTTCTTCCTCCGAAAGAGCCTTAACGCCCTTCGGTTCGGTCATCATAATTTTTTCCTTTAATAAAGTTGTCTTTGACTTTTCTTCAGCCATAATAACCGTCCTTTCTGTGCCGTAAAACACGGCAAAACCATTTTATTTTGAAATCCGCCGCCAAAGGCATCGGAACATCTCTGCACTTAATTAGATTGTGAATAATAAAGTTTTATATACATTTCCTTGGCACTTTCAACCTTGTCAACATAATTCTCTGTTTCGGGATACGGAATGGAATCAAGATTTTTTCCGTCCGAACTGTAATTTGTGTCGTTGAGCCAGTCGCTTACAACAAAGCCGGCATTATATGCGGCAATTGCCGAGCGTTCCGTGCCGTAATAATCGTAAAAATATTTTAAAAGATAACTTCCGTAATCAATACAGATTTCGGGGTCAAACAGGTCATCCTCGGTGTACTGTCCCGCACAACCTCTTTGCTCCTGCAGCCACTCAAAGGACGATGGCATCATCTGCATAACACCCTTTGCTCCGACTCCCGATTCGGCTTTCGGATCAAAGCCGCTTTCCGTGTGGATTACGGCATATATCAACGCAGGATCAAGGTCATAATCCTTGGCGGCTTTTTCAACATATGTGCTGTAGGTGCGTGGATAATTCATCTCATCAAGCTTTTTCTTTGTGTCCTCGTAAAAGACCGAAACAAACACAAATACTGCCGCCGCAAGAATTGCAAGCACAATTATCCATGCCAAAATCGCCTTTCCTGCACTTTTTTTCTTTTTATATCGCCTTGATTGGGGCATCCTATCACCTCATCAGGTTGTTAATAGCCTCTGCCGCCTTTTGTGTGGCAAGCTCGACTTGCTCTATAGAAAAATTGTTTTCAATAACAATGTCGCTGTGACTTCTGAAAAATTCCTCGTCAAGCTGTGCAGACATTCTTAGCTCTGCACGGGAAATGTCAATGTTATCCCTTTTGCAGATTCTCTCAAGCCTTATTTCTTTTTTTGCGGTAACGCTTACAATAAGGTTGCAAAACACATCGACACCGCTTTCAAAAAGCTGAGGAGCGTCATAAATCACAACGCTTTTGCCGTCTGTCTGAGCCTGTTTCGCCATCTGCATAAATTCATATGTAACAAACGGATGAACAATTGAATTGAGCAAATGTGTGTTTTCTTTGCTTGAAAATGCCCTTTTGGCAAGCAACGGTCTGTCAATGTTGCCGTCAGAAAGGATAATATCCTGACCGAAAACACCCGAAACAGCCTTTAAGCATACGGAATCGGGAGTGTAAAGATTTTTTACAATCTCGTCAGCATTTATAACGCACATTCCGTTTTTGGCAAAATATGCCGAAACCGTGCTTTTTCCGGCACCGCTCTGTCCCGTAAGACCGACAATTTTAATTCTGTTCAAGGTTAATCACCTCAAAGCCTGCCGCTCTTATAAGACGGTTGTAAACAGCCATTCCGACGCCGTTCGTTTTTGGCAGTCTTGAATATACAACCTTAACGCTGTCGTCCTCATCAATTCTGCGAAGCTCGTCAAAAAGCGTGTGAGCCTGTCTTGTATAGTCGTTTCGTTTTCCGAGAGAGAAAACGGGAGTTTTCAAAAGCGGAATATCCTCGTCGCAACAGAGCGCCGCAACTCCCTTTGCCGCCTTTTTGTTTACATAATCAATATATTGCTCATCGTTGCAATTAAGAAGTATTACTCTCGCCCTTGGCGCATAGTGCTTGTACTTCATACCGGGGCTTGCAACCTTTACATTGTCTGCAAGTTTGTGCAAAACCGCATCATCAACTTCAACCTTGCCGAGGACACTCTCGAGCATTTCAACCGTAATTCCGCCCGGGCGAAGTACCCTCGGAACATCTCCCGCAAGAGTGATTACCGTGCTTTCAAGACCTACCTCACTTGCACCGCCGTCAAGAACAGCGTCGATTTTGCCGTCCATATCGTTCATAACATGCTGTGCGGTTGTCGGACTGGGTGAGCCCGAAATATTTGCCGAAGGTGCGGCAAGAACCGTACCCGATTCACGGATAATCGCCTGTGCGGTTTTGTGGCTTGGAAAACGGATTGCAACCGTGTCAAGTCCTGCCGAAACTTCATTCGGAATAACATCCGACTTTTTCATAATCATTGTGAGCGGTCCCGGCCAGAACGCATCGGCAAGTTTTTTTGCCGTGTCGGGGATTTTCGTCACAAGGTTAAGTCTTTCAATATCGGAAAAATCGCAGATGTGGACAATCAGCGGATTATCCCCGGGTCTGCCCTTTGCTTTAAAAATCTTCTTTACGGCCTCGGGGTTGAGTGCGTCAGCCGCAAGTCCGTAAACTGTTTCGGTCGGGATTCCTACAACACCGCCGTTTTTAAGCAGCTCTGCGGCGGTTTTTATATCTTCCTCTGTATTTTTTAACAACAATGTTTTCACAATTATCACCGGATTATTTTTCCATACTTTCTTTGAGCTTTTCGGCTCTGTCAGCGGCAACAAGTGCGTCAATCACTTCGTCAAGGTTGCCGTTGAGAATTTCTTCAAGCTTGTAGAGAGTAAGACCGATTCTGTGGTCGGTTACTCTGCCCTGCGGATAGTTATATGTGCGGATTCGCTCACTACGGTCGCCCGTACCTACCTGCATTTTTCTGTTTTCGGCAATTTCACTCGCCTGTTTGTCCTGTTTTTCCTTGAGGAGTCGGCTTTTGAGAACTTTAAGAGCCTTGTCCTTGTTCTTGTACTGACTTCTCTCGTCCTGGCACTCAACTACCATACCTGTGGGCAAGTGAGTGATTCGGATTGCGGAACTTGTTTTGTTGATATGCTGACCGCCTGCACCGCTTGAACGGAAGGTGTCAATTTTGAGGTCATTCGGATCAATTTCAAGCTCAACATCTTCTGCCTCGGGCAAAACCGCAACGGTTGTTGTCGATGTGTGAACTCTGCCCTGACTTTCGGTTTCGGGTACTCTCTGAACACGGTGAACACCGCTTTCGTACTTAAAGCGTGAGTATGCACCCTCGCCCTCAATCATAAAGGAAATTTCCTTGTAACCGCCGATTTCGGTTTCATTGGCATTGATAATCTCGATTTTAAAGCCCTTTTTTTCGGCATACATCGAGTACATTCTGAAAAGAACCGCACTGAACAGAGCCGACTCCTCACCGCCTGCACCGCCACGGATTTCAACAATAACATTTCGTTCATCGTTCGGATCCTTCGGCAAAAGCAGAATTTTCAAATCTTCCGCAAGATTTTTGATATTATCCTTAGCCTCGTCAAGCTCGATCTGAGCAAGCTCTTTAAGCTCTTTGTCGCTTGTTTCCTCAAGAATTTCAAGGCTGTCTTTTTCGGTCTGAACAGCCTCTTTGTATTTACGGTAGGTCAAAACGATTTCCTCAATCGACTTGATTTCCTTCATAATTTTCTGATATTCCTCGGGATTGCCCGCTACTGACGGCTGGTAGAGCCTTTCGGAAAGCTCGGAGTACCTTTTGTCAAATATTTCGATTTTTTCAAACATATATATCTTACTCCGTCAAAATTTTTTTAATATTTTTTTCAATCTTTGCACGGGGCGCCATAACCTCTCTGCCGCATTTTTCGCATTTTATCTTAAAATCCATTCCCACACGCAGAATTTCAAAGGTTTTGCAACCGCATGGGTGCTGTTTTTTCATCTCAACTCTGTCGCCAACGCTGATATCCACAAAAAATCACCCTCCTGCAAATTTTTTACACTTTTCACATTTTGAATTTCTATGATTATTTACATCACTTTAGAGATGCAAATAATCTGCACTTAGATTATACAACAGAGATTTAAAAATATCAACCAATGCCGATAATTGTGAGAAGTCCCGTGTATTCAAGCGAAAGGGCAACGGGAATTGAAATCAGCAGAGAAAATGCGCTCTGTTTTACATCCTTGAACAAAATTCCGATGCTTGCAAGCCAAAGTATAAATTCGGGAAAGTACAGAATTCTGAAATCGGCAAAATTGAGATTAAATGCAAAGCAACAGAATATTGCTATGAGTACGGAAGAAATTCCGATTGCAAGCGCACCCCGTCCCCTTGCATACCAAATCAGAAATGCCAAAAACGGCGATACAACAGCAAGAATTAGCCACCTCATAAGGTATGGGATATCGGGATAAAAGCCTGCAAAAACACTTGTCCACACATAGTATCCTATTAACATTCCCACAAAAAACGCAAAAACATTAATTCCTGCTTTTAAGGGTGATTTGCTGAATACGGCAAGACACACGGCAATAAAAATCCACGGTGCTGTTCTGCCCAAAAAGTTTGACAAATCAAGCCAATCGAGAAAGCTCGGCAGTCTGTTCAAATCAAGAAGCTTTGCGACAATTCCCATGCCGCCGCCAAAAAGCAGAGCAAAAAATGTTGTCATAATTTGTTTTGGTACGGACATTTTGCCCGATACCTTTCGGGTTTTATTCAAAATTTTTAACATAAAATCCTCGTTTCATCTACATCAAAAGGACTTCTCAAAAAAGAAGTCCTCTTTAATCTTAATTATTCCGCACTGTTTTGCTCACCGAAAACCTTTAAAATTTCGTCCTTGTGAGCCATAATCGCATCGTAGCCCTCCTGAATGGTTTCGTCAACGCTGTCCATTGAGAAAAGCTGTGTGTTTTCGTTCTTGATATCAATTGCGAGGTCAGCCATTTTCTTTGACTCTCTTGTGCCGTCAATTGAATAAACATCAAGCGCACGCCAAATAACCTTAATAAGACCGCCAAGGCCTGCGTCGGGATTGTAGGTCATAATATCAAAGCCGATTGCAAGAACCTTGCCGACGCCCATATCACGCAGAATTTTTACGGGCAAATTGTCCTTTGAACCGCCGTCAATAAAGTTGTACTTGTCATAAGGACAGGTTGTGTAAATTGCAGGGAACGACATACTTGCACGAACAGCAGTTTCAAGCGGAGCGCCTGTTATGTAGTGAATATGCTCGTTTTCAAGATTTTCTTCCTTGGTTGTAAAAATACATTCATCGGTTGTAAGCGTATCAACCGTACAGATTGAAAGGTTAATCGGAAGATTTTCAAAGCCTGTTATACCTTTTTCATTCATAATGTCACGGATAACATCTTCAATCAGTTCACCCGACTTGATGCCGTCTTTCTGAATCTTTTTATTTAGAATAAGCTGTGCAAGAGATTTGAAAATAAGGCCGTTGTCGATTTCGGCAAGAGTTTTCCAATGCTTTTTTGCAACTCTTTTCATTTCATCGGAATCACAGCCCATTGCAACGATTGCCGCCATTGCCGCACCCGAGCTTGTACCCGAAACATACTGCGGATGGATTCCGAGTTCATAAAGAGCCTGAACAGCACCGATGTGAGCAATACCTTGAAGTCCGCCGCCCGAAAATGCTACACCGATAGAATTTTTGCGATCGATTTTATCCGAATTCATTTTAAACACCTCTGTTAATAAAAACGATAAACATTGCAATACGACTCGGTTTCAACAAAATAGTCGTACCAGTTGTAGAAATCTTCAAAGCTGTAATCAGCCTGAATAAGCTCATAATTCTTGAATTTTGTGTTTTCCGTTATGTATTTAAGCACATCATCTTTGTCTGCAAGGCGGGAAACATAAACCGTTACCTCGTCAAGTGACGCAAGCTTTTTGTCCGTTTTGAGTTTTTCCATGCTATCGGTTTCCTGCTTATTTGTGTCGCCGTTAAACATAAATGCCTCGGCAAGCGAAGAAACCTTTCCGTTGGTGATAACTCCTCGTTTTTCGGCAAATTCTTCAAGCTCATCACCGAGAGTCGGAGAGAACTTTGAACTCTGAACAATCATTGTGCTGTCGTAGTTCATAAACTTGTCAATACACTTGTTCCATTCAAGCATTGCAGTTCCGACAAAAATGCAGTTGTCTGTCTTTGGCTCATAGAGATTTGTTTTGCCGTATGTGTAATAGGGCTTAACAGTAATGAACGCTGTGACTGACGCAAGCAAAATGCATACAGGCACGGCAAGGCGTATCTTCTGATTTTTGAAAAGTGTGAAAATTCTGATGAACGAGAATGCAAAAAGCATCGCAATCAGCGGAAGTGACGCCATAACATAGCGGTCGCTGTTAAACGGTGAAACAAGTGAAATGCCGATAAAATAGCAAACTGCCGGAACTACGGCAAACATCGCCTTTTTAGGAATTTTTACCTTTTTCACAAAACGGAAATAAATTCCGAATCCGATAACTGCGGCTGTACAAAGTCCGAGCAGCCAAATCTGATTGATGAACATATCCTTTGCAAGAATCTGAACATAGGTGCAAAGCTTGTAGAAAACATATGTCACAACCGTAACCATATCAAGCGCCGACATATCAAGCGAACTGAGTCCACGGTTGCCGCCGAGTACATTCGAGATTATGTACGGATAAATGCAGAGTGCAAGTCCTGCACCGACAACAGCCGCAATAATGTACTTAATAAGGTCTTTACCGCACTTTTCCTTGATTTTGAACACAAGGAAAACAAGTCCCGTAAGTCCTGCAAAGAGGATGAAATAATACTGGGTAAGCACACCGCAAAGCACTGTAACTGCAAGCAGAATGCAGTCCTTTATGCCGACGGTGTTCTTTTTTTCATAGAGCTTTATGCTCATATAAACGAACGCAAGCACCCAGAAGGTAAGCGTTGCGTACATTCTGAGATAAATTGTCGTGGTAATACACGCAATACTCAGAGCATATGCCCCCACACCGATCAAGGCGTAAAGATTGTTGCCCGTGATTTTCCGTCCGATTTTATAAAGCATAATCAAAATGCCTGCCATGGCAAGCACATTTATTGAATAGGCAAGCCATTTTGAGAACACGCCCGGAAAGAATGAACAGACCGTGTGAACAAGTGCGTAATAGAGAGGCGGATGCGACGCATCTATAATCTGATTTTCATATACCTGAGCATAGTTGAATCTGTCATCGGGCGACACGGCAAGATACTCGTTGAAATCTTCGGGACTGTTCCAACCTCCGTCAACATTAAGCTGTTTTGAGGAATTTGCAAGGTTATAGGTCAGAAGCTCGTCCTCATGAAAGCCCTGTTTTGCAAACATATAAACCGTGCTTATGACAAGGCTCACCGCAATAATAACCGCAAGAATTATTCTTGCCTTTTTGTTGTCGATTTTCATATAAAATTCTCCGTAATAATCAAAATTAAAATCAGCCGACAATTTTGTGCCATTCAAACGGCAATTTTCGGCATTCCGTATTTAAATGATTATACCACAAATACGGTCACAATAACAATAGACTTTACAAAAATTTTGTATGTAATGCGTTTTCGGGCAAACAAAAATGCCGACAGAAAAATCCGTCGGCACAAATGATTTGTAATATTTTGATTATTTTTTAGCTGTTGTTTTCTTTTCGGCAGGCTTTTCAGCTTTTACGGTTTTGCTTTCAGCCTTTACGGCAGTTTCGGCTTTCTCGACTTTTTCAGTCTTAACTGCTTTTTCTGCTTTTTCCGCTTTTTTCTCAACCTCAGCAGGAGCAGGAGTTTCCTCCTTAACTGCCTTTACTGCCTTTTTAACGGGCTTTTCGGAAGCGGGTTCGGCTTTCTTTTCAACCTTTTCAGCGGTTGCTTCTGCCTTTGCAGACTTTGCTTCAACCTTTACTTTTTCTGCCTTATCTTCCTTTTTCGGAGCAGCCTTTGCCGATTTCTTTGCCTTTTCGGCTTTAAGCTTTGCAAGAGCGGCGTCCTTTTTTGCCGTAGTCTTTTTCTTTACGGGAAGAGCCAGCTTCTTTTTAAGCTTGAAATACATAACAGCAAGCGGCGGAACTGTGATTTCAATTGAATAGTTGAGCTCGTGGTCTTTCTTCTTTTTAGCCTTGAGCTCGCCCTCGTTTCTGATTCCGCAACCGCCGAATTCTTCAGCCTCGGAGTTGAACACTTCTTCGTAAATGCCGTATTCGGGCACACCAACAACATAGTTATCGTGCTGAACAGGCTGGAAGTTACATACGCAGATGATTTCACTGCCGTCATAAGCAATTCTGCGGAACGAAATGATGCTGTTCTTGTAGTCATCAAGTGCAATCCACTGGAAACCGTCCCAATCATAGTCGTTCTCATGCATGGCAGGAACATCACGATAGAACTTGTTTACCTCAGCAAAGAAAAGGTTAAGCTGACGGTGCTTTTCAAATGAAAGAAGGTTCCATTCAAGCTCCTCGTTCGCATTCCACTCGTCAAACTGACCGATTTCACTGCCCATGAACATAAGCTTCTTACCCGGGTGAGCCATCATATACGCTATGAAACCTCTCACACCGCTGAACTTCATGTCATAGTCACCGGGCATTTTATTGATGAGAGAACCCTTGCCGTAAACAACTTCATCATGAGAAATCGGGAGCATAAAGTTCTCGGAAAAAGCATAAACCATGCTGAATGTAAGGGTGTCGTGGTGATAATTTCTCCACAACGGATCAAGTGAGATGTACGAAAGCATATCGTTCATCCAACCCATATTCCACTTGTAGTCAAAGCCGAGTCCCATATCCTTAATCGGATAGCGTGTAACATTCGGCCATGCCGTACTTTCTTCGGCAATCATCATAGCCTCGGGGTGGAACATATGTACAACCGTGTTGAGCTTCTGCAGGAAATCTACGGCAACAAGGTTTTCTCTTCCGCCGTATGCGTTTGCAATCCACTCGCCGTCTTTTCTGTTGTAGTCAAGATAAAGCATTGATGCAACGGCGTCAACACGGATACCGTCAACATGATACTTGTCAAGCCAGAACATTGCAGATGAAAGGAGGAAGCTTGTTACCTCATATCTGCCGTAATTGAAGATATATGTACCCCATTCCTTGTGTTCACCGATACGGGGATCTTCATATTCATAACAGCCTGTACCGTCAAATCTGCCAAGACCGTGTGCGTCCTTCGGGAAGTGGGCAGGAACCCAGTCAAGGATAACGCCGATGCCCTCTTCATGACATCTGTCCACAAAATACATAAGGTCTTTCGGCTCACCGTAACGGGATGTTGCGGCAAAGTAGCCTGTAACCTGATATCCCCAGCTGCCGTCAAACGGATATTCTGTAAGAGGCATAAACTCAATGTGAGTGTAGCCCATATTCTTAACATAAGGAATAAGCTCATCAGCAAGCTTGCGATAGCTGAAAACATTGCCGTCCTCATACTTACGCCAAGAACCTGCGTTTACCTCGTAAACATTGATAGGCATATTCTTGTGCGGATGCTCTTTTTTGTAGTCATACCACTTTTCATCATGCCACTCGTAGCCGTCAATTTCGTAAACACGGGATGCGTTGTCAGGACGAGTCTGGCAATGAAAAGCATAAGGATCGGTTTTGAGCCTTCTCTCATGCCACGGGGTTTCGACACAATATTTATAGCAGGCAAACTCCGGAATTCCCTCAATAAACAACTCCCAGACGCCGCCGTCCGAGATTTTGTACATAAAGTTTGCGTCATTGTTCCAGTCGTTAAAATCACCGACCACCGAAACGGACAATGCGTTCGGTGCCCATACTCTGAAAACAACGCCCTGACGGCCGTCCCAGTTCACAAAGTGTGAGCCTAAAAATTCATAAGCACGAACAGATTCGCCCTGTAAAAACTGATCAAGCGGCGCTCTTTCGTCATTGATTTTAAAAGCCATAGTAACCCTCTTTTCTGCGATTGTAGGCAGTTCTTCAATAATACAAGTATAGTATAATATATTTTCACCAAATATACAAGTGGTAAAAACGATTTTTATGTAAATAATTTTGTCGGTTTGCCTGAAATATTGTCAGTTGCTGTGAAAATCGTTCCAAAAAATAGTCATGGAATGCGTGTTTCATCCGTAATTTTTATTTTTGACACACTTATCCCATACTGTTATAATATACAATAACGAAAGCATAAACAAGCGACAATTACGCTACTTTCGTTGGAAAACCGACTAATTTTAAAATCAGGTGATTATCTTTGGACATAAGAGTTATGAAAAGCAAGAAAAGTATTTTTGACGCATTTGTAAATCTGCGTTCAAAAAAAGAACTGCGCAAAATTACCGTTAAGGAGCTTTGTGAAAAAGCACTCATCAATAAATCGACCTTCTACACATATTATGAGGATATGTTCGACCTTTCGGACAAAATTGAGAGTGAGGTAGTTGACGGCATTGTAAGTACCATAAGCAATCCGCAGATGATGATTGACGAGCCCGTAAAATTTTATCGCAATCTTCTGGGTGCAATGACCGAAAACAAGACGCTGACAGACACGGTTTTTTCCGGGTCACAACATCCCAATCTTATAGTAAAGCTTTCAAAATCATTGAAAAATATGATTTTTGAAAACCATCCGGAATATATAAACGATAAGAAATTCTGCACACTTCTTGACTACGCAATCTACGGCGGATACTATGCCTTTGTTGAAAATCAGGAGAACACAAACGATTATTCGGATGAACTTATTGAATCGGTTTCAGTGATTTCCGAGCATATGACAAAACTCATAAAAGCAAGCATTCCAAACCTTAAAAGCAATAATACATAAAAATACTTTTTGCATATTTTTCAAGCTGTATTATTCATTAATTTGTGCAAAGTGCGATTTTTGTCGAACTTCAAAATATTTATTTAAAATCGCTGTCGATTGTGATAGAATATATTCGGTTTTATAAGAGAGAAAGGAGAGTCGGTCAGACTGCCGTTTATGAGGCGTTTGAAGTCTGTCCGAAAAAGAAGTTATGGAAATTAACACACTTGATATTCTGAAGAATCTTGCCATAATCCTTGTTGCGGCAAAGCTTCTCGGTATTGTTGCCAGAAAGCTCGGCGCACCGCAGGTTGTGGGTGAGATTATTGCAGGTCTTATCGTAGGACCTTGTATGCTTAATTTTGTTTCGTATGACGGGTTCATCTCAGGTATGGCTGAAATCGGCGTTATTTTGCTGATGTTCTCGGCAGGTCTGGGAACGGATCTTAAAGAGCTTATCAAAACAGGACCTGTTGCCTTGCTTGTTGCGTTTGCCGGTGTAATCGTTTCGGTTGCAGGCGGTGCGGCTGTTTACCTTGTATTCGGCTTTGGTGACGGCGACCTTGCGATGCTTGAGGCTGTATTTATGGGAACAATCCTTGCGGCAACCTCGGTTAGTATTACTGTTCAGGCTCTTAAAGAAATGGGACACCTGAAAGGAAGAGTTGCAACAACAATTCTTTCAGCCGCAATTATAGACGATGTTATCGGCATCGTACTTCTCACCGTTGTAATCGGCTTCAAAAGCCCCGATGTTCAGCCTGCGTCCGTTTGCATCAACATTGTACTTTTCTTTGTTCTTGCATTTGTACTCGGCTTTGCACTTTATTTTCTCTTCAAGTGGCTCGACAAGCTCTGGCCGCACTCAAGAAGAATTCCGATTTTCGGTCTTGTTCTCTGCTTTGCGTGTGCATATTGTGCGGAAGAATTTTTCGGAATTGCAGACATCACAGGCGCATATGTTGCAGGTATTATCCTCTGTAACATCAAGGATTCACAGTACATCGAAAGAAAGATGGATGTCAGCTCGTACATGATTTTCGGACCTGTATTCTTTGCAAGTATCGGACTTCAGACAAGCTTTAACGATTTCAACCTTTCAATGCTCTGGTTCTCAATTGCACTCGTTGCAGTTGCACTTTTGACAAAGGTTATCGGCTGCGGCGGTACGGCAAAGCTTTGCAAATTCAATATGCCCGACTCACTCAAAATCGGCGTAGGTATGATGAACCGTGGTGAGGTTGGTCTTATCGTTGCCAAGAAGGGACTTGACACAGGTCTTATGGCACCACAGTTTTTTGCTCCTATTATTATTCTCATCATCGTTTCATCGCTTGCAACACCTATTCTTCTCAAGGTAGTTTACAAGAAATGGCCGGGTAAAGAAAATGAGGAGGCAGACAACCGTTCGGAAAAGCTTGCCGAAAACGAAAAGTATCTTACTCAGGAAGTTGTCGGTGCAACCTACAACATCACAGAAGATAATTTCAAAGATAAAAACAAAGACGAATAATTTAATACAATAACCTAAAAGGACAAATGACCATCAAGTCATTTGTCCTTATTTTTATATCTGTAAATTGTCAATCGTTATCGTAAAAATCTTCTGCACAGGGCAAAAAAGCCTTGTCAAATTCACTTTTCGGCAAAAGCCACAGCTTGATGTACATTGCAATCGGTGATGCAGGAGGCAGAACTTTTATATTAAGCCCGTCAAATTTCAGCTTGCTTTCGTAATAAAAGCCCTTGCACGCACCCGTCAAAAATACGGGAATATTCATTGCTTTTGCTTTTTGACAAAAGTCGTTCAAGGCCTTACCGTCTGTATTCAGCGTACCCGAATGGAATCCCTCAAGGAGAACGGCTTTTACATTTTCCGTAATTTCAGGATACTGCATACCGACCGTTGCGGAAATTTTCAGCACATTGCTGTTATCCGAAAGTCGGACGCTTTCATCAAAAGCAAACTCGCTTTTTAATGCCTTATAACGGGTATTCTTCACAAAAATTCCGTTCTGAATTTTACCGTAGCTCTCGTCAAAAATACTGTGCAGTTCGTCGCTGTATGCCGAATGTGCAAGCAGTCTTGACGCTCTGTGAATTGTCACGGTCAAATCGGCGTTTTTATACGAAACAAAAGCACCGTTTCCGCTGCCTGATTTTATAAAGTCAATCGCACCGACAAAATTTTCAAAGCCGTTTGAACGGCTGTCATCTAGCGGATAATTTGCCGAAACAAGCACAATCGGCACATTTAAGCCGTCAAAAATATAAGCAAGAAATGCAGATGTATATTGCAAAGTGTCCGTTCCGTGAGTTACAACAATGCCGTCATAGCTGTTCAAATCATAGCCTTGCAGACAGTCGGCAAGCCTGTTCATGTGACCGCCCTCAAGATTTTCGCTGAGGACGGTATAAGGCTCAGCCGTGTCAAAATCAACATCGCCGTACCTGTCAAGATACATCTGCGTGAGCATATATTTCTGCTCATTGTCGGGCGAAAGCACCTCGCCCTTACGCACACAGCCGATTGTACCGCCCGTAAAAACAACAAGAATTTTCATATACTCACCTCTTTCATATTCTGCCCTTAAAGGTTATAAATAAACTATTTATTTTCCTTGCCCGTGATTTTTTCGATTGTGATTTCATAAACGCCTGTCACACTGCCCGATTTCTCTATGCACCTTTTTCCGCTTTCGATAAATTCGGGAGCATATTTTTCAACAATCAGTTCAAGACCTCTGTTCTTGTTCTCAGCCGATTTTGCAATCGTACCGAACACAACCGCACTTTCGTATTTTGAAGTCAGTTTTGCACCGTCAATTCTGTTGTTTTGAACCGTGCAGAACGAAACCTTGTTGCTGTATTCAACATTTTTCAGTTTCAAGCCCGAATTCGGAGCGCAATGGAAATAAATTTTGTTGCCCTCAACGGCAAAATTTACAGGCACACCGTAGGGATAGCCGTCCTCCCCGATTGTTGACAAAATGCCGTATTCACCGTTTTTAAGGATTTCATAGGCTCTTTCTTCGGTAGTTTCCCTATCTTTTCTACGCATCTTTTCGTTCATTATTCAACTCCGATATCGTTCATAACCATGCCCGTAATCATCTTCGGATAGAAATATGTTGACTTCTGCGGCATCTTTTCGCCTGCGGCGGCAACATCACGGATTTCTGTTACTCTTGTCGGATTAAGCACAAACGAGCATTGGAACTTACCGTTGTCAACGCCCTCAACAGCCTCTGAGAAGAATTTGGTGTATGTAAGGTTAATCTGATTTGCCATATTTTCCTTATCAATGCCGAAAATTCTTTCAAGCACAAGTGAGTGGAGAACGGTAACATCAAGCTGTCTTGACGGTTCACTCAATTCGGGAAGAAGCTTGTCCATAATGTCAAGATTTTTCAGCACAAGCCTGTACCATTTTCCGTTTCCGACATAGAATCCGAATGCCTTTTTGCCATCGTCATAGAGCTTTGCAAGCTCGCTTTCCATATTGTCCGTACCGTTCATTTCGGTTACATCAAAATATTCCCTGCAACCGTCAAGAACTTTCTCAACATTAAAGTCCGGCAAATCACGCACAAGGCGGTGTGTCGGGAATACAACAAGTCCCGGATGCTCCATGTCAACAAGGTAAATCATCTGATAATCGCAGGGATCGCCAACCTTTGAAAGACCGTTTTCACGGCAGTAGTTTCGATAGTTTAGAGCGGTTTCATAGCGATGGTGACCGTCTGCAATATAGAGCTTTCTGTCGGCAAAATCTGCACAAAGCTTTGCGATTACATTTTCATCCGTAACAATCCAAAGTCTGTGAGTAACACCCTCACCGTCGGTAAATTCAAGCTTTGGTGTGTCCTTTGACTCATTGTCAATTGTTGCAAGAGTTGTATGCTTGCTGTCCATATAAAGGGCATAAATCTGACTGAAATTGCAGTTTGTTGCTTTCATAAGATTAAGTCTGTCCTCTTTAGCCTTTGAAAGAGTGAACTCGTGCGGAAGAATGATTCCCTTTTCAAACTCTTCAAGATGAACACGGGCGATGATACCCTTGATGCTCTTGCGTTCGCCGTAAGCCGTAAATTCTTCCTCATAAACATAGATTGCAGGCTTGTCCTCGCTCACAAGAACACCCTTGTTCCGCCACATATCAAGAATTTCTCTTGCTGTCTGATACGGGTTTTCGCCCTCTTTCGGAAGCTCAAGCCGAATGATATTATACTCGTTTTCACTGATATAACCGAGTCTTTGTTCCTCGCTTATGATGTCATAAGGCGGACAGCAAAGCTGAGAAATTTCGCCTGCTTTTTCCGTGTTGTAACGCATTCCTCTGAACGCTTTTATTTCTGCCATATTAAAAACCTCCAAATTGTTTTTCGGTCAAGTGTATCTTCACCGTCCGTATAAGGCAATTATAACACAAGCAGTTGATTTGAACAAGTGAAAAGTAAGTTTATTTAAATTTACTGTGCAAAACCACAATGAATATTACGGCACAAAAATCATTGACAATCAAAGGAAAGTTTGATATAATATTTTTTGCGTAAGCTGATTACGATATTTGACATTGCATAAACTATTTGTCAAATGAAAACAGAATACGCGCCAATAGCTCAGTTGGTTAGAGCTACCGGCTCATAACCGGTCGGTCCGGGGTTCGAGTCCCTGTTGGCGCACCAAAGAAAAACCGCATTAGAAAGCTATTTTCAAGCTTTTTAGTGCGGTTATTTTTATATCCTTTGTGTGTTAAAATACACTGAAATACACGAAAATCAGCTAAAAATGCATTGCAAATGCAAGGCAGAAAAAAGTTGTGATATTCACCTCACCTTTAATTTTGTGAACTATTTTATAAAATTTTTATAATTTTTCTGCAAAAGCGCTTGACAAATACACCTATTAGGTGTATAATATAAACAATGAAAGGGGGTGATGAAATAAAAAAGCCGATAAAAAAATCCACCATCAAAATGGTTGAGTTGATAATCAAAGCGATACTTGCCCTATCTGCTCTGATAACAGCCATTAGATGGTGGTAACATCAAGAGGGGCTTTAAGCCCCTCCCCCTTATGGGGATAATATTATTATATCAATATGAAAGGAATAATGCAATATGAAGAAAAATAATTTTTGGCTGTTCAGCCTTATTTGTTTATTTATCGTATGCGTTGCAAGTAATTTTTTTGTTGTTGCTCGCATAGCCTTGGGCATAAATGCAGTTATTGTACTTGCACAAACTATTCACGAATTTGTAATGTTCAGGAGAAATCACAATGAATAAAATCAAAGAAGCAAGAATTGCAACAGGTCTTAGCAGAGCAGATGTTGCAAAGATTATGGAAGTACCTTACCGTACTTGGGAAAATTGGGAAAGCGACAACAATCCAAACTACCCTAAGCCTTACTTTGAACGGCTTATACTGAAAGAGCTTAAAAATATCCGCAAATGACAAAACTCCCCTCACTCGCTTTTTACGGCGGATGAGGGGGATTTTTTTGCAATTATGTGTTTGGATTTTATGTTTTACTTAATTTTCGCTGTGTAGTCGAGGGCAATCCAGCCGGCACCGCTTTTGAGCTTGCCCCACTTTTTTGCGCCTGCGCCTGATTTTTCGGCTACGATTGTGTACGCTCCGCCTTTTGCAATTGAGCCGCACACGGGATAGTTTGTGCCTGCGCCTTTGCGGATGTTCACACCGTCATTTGCGGTAATCCTGACAATGTACGGCTTAAACGCTTTTGGTGTGCTCGGCTTTGCAGTCTGTGCAGGCTTTGTTGTGCCTGATGAGCTTGCCGACTTATACTTATAGCCGAAGTATTTACACATACCCTTGCAGATTGCCTCAGCGATAGCGTTTGTGTTATTGCGAATCCAGTTCGAGCCTGTCACGGTATCATGAAATTCACACTCAACATACACGGTCAATGCCCTCGGCACATTGATTTCGTAAAGGTCGGTTTTGTAGCTGACCGAATCATCCTTGCCGGGCGAGATTGCTCCGAGGGCGTTTTTCACCGATTCGGCAGCCTTTCTGCCGTTTGAGTTCAGACAGAAAACTCTTGTACCGCCTGTGTATTTGCCGTTAAAAGCGTTGGTGTGAATCGGCATATGAATGTCTGCACCAAACTTGTCCGATTCGGGGCAGCGTGTCTGCATAAGCGTTCCCGACTTTGCGACCATAACCTCAAAACCGCAACGCTTGAGAGCTTTGGCTGTTGCGGCGGCAATTTTGTCGCACTGAGCCATTTCATTTGTACCGCCCGTTGCATAGGTGTTTCTGTTCTGATTCGACGGACTGAGATAGATTCTTTTTGCTGACATAATATTATTCCTCGCTTTCGCAAATAATTTTTTTGTTTTCAAACTTTTTGTATGCATCAAGATACATTTCGTTTTTATCGCCGTTGTAGGTACATTCGTAATACATCCCGTCGTGTAATATTGTGCTAATAAGGCATTTATGGTTTTGCAAAGTCTTACATGACCACACTACAAAAGTGTCAAAATCAGGTGTATCATCTGACTTATCTATGTGATTTAACACATACTTGTTTACCTCTGATACTGCAAGTTTAATAAAATTTGCATTTGTCATAATTTTTCCTCGCTTTCATCTGTTTTTACTTCGACTGTTGTCTTTAGTCTCTTGACGATTGACACCAAAAATTTTGGCAATGGAATACCGATTTCCGAGAGGTTTTCTAAAATTGAAATCAACTCGTTGATGATAAACCAAATCGTAACAATCATGCCGATGCAGTAGTTAATCCGCAGGTCGATTCCGCAGTTGACAAGTGCCGAGCTGATGAGATAGTCGGCAACAATACCGACCGCTACAGCTACGATATAGCCTACCTTTTTGATGATACCAGTTACCCCGACACGGCTGTTAAGCGTGTGGCTGATGTATGCCTGTGCCATTCCTGTGATATAGTCGATAATCATTACCGCAATCATCACCGCAAACGGCACAAGCAAGATGTTAAGATATGCAACAATTGCTCCGCACACAGTGGCAAATAATGCCTGTAAAATGTTTTCTTTCATTGTTTACACCTCGCTTTCTATCGGCTCGTCAATGGTTGGGCCTGTTCCCCACACCGCCATGACAGCGTTATAGTATTCATCAGACAGCACCGTTTTGAGCTGTTCTCTGCCCGATTTGCTGTTCATGTATGCGTTGCGGATGTTTACACCGACCTGCATTTCTTCACCGTTAAAGGTCAAAAACTGCTGTCTGAGTACCGACACGCTGTCCTTTGTGAGCATATCGAGTGTGATTTTTTCTTTAAGTTCCATAATTTTTACCTCCGTTATTTAATTTTGTACAAGCAAATCACATTAATTTGCTCGCCGTCTGCGAATGTATATGCGGCCTTATCCTGAGTCGAAAACTGTAGCCAAGTGTTATTTTTCGGAATGGCAAATTTAAAGAGCTTGCCAAGGTTTGAAATACCAACACAAAAAACATTGTCCTCGGAAATACATTTGTACGGCAAATCAATCAGCGGACACATGCTGTTGCCGGCAAGAGATACTGCGTTCATTTTGACCGTTGCACTTACGATTACGATGTCACCAATCGTCTTATATGTACAGTTTGCACTTTTGATTTTATCTGCAACGGTTGAGTATGGTGTAAGCGTTGATGTTCCACTTTCAATATTTGACGAATCGTATTTAGTCGCCAAGGCGGTTTTATCTGCTTTAACAAGCAGAGCATTGTAAACCGCACCACTTGTGAGATAACACGGGCTGTTATTTTTTGGCTCGCTGTCAAACGGCATTGAATCAAGCTTTCGGGCAATACTCTTGTCTGTTTTATCAAGCCTTGCTCCGAGCGAACTCTGACTTCCTCTTGCTTTTTCGACTTCTTTTGTGATTTCCACAATAGAGCTTGCTCCCGGGAAGGCTTTGCTATCGTCATTGATTACGCTTTTGCCCACACGCAAACAAACGGTTTCAGCAGTTATGATTTCGTCGCCTTCCATAAGCACAATGTCCATTTTACAAATGCCTGATAATGCAAGCATTGTGTCTGTGAGCGTAACTGTGACTACATTATTTTCTGTGTCAACGATAGCGGCAACGCTGTCCGCAACGATTACATTGTCAACCGTAGCATTGACTTTCGCTGACATCGTAGAGGCAAGGTCAACAGTTTCACCGTTGACGGTGAACGCAAAATCAATAATGCGTGAGCCTTTGTCGCCCTGTCTGACCTCTAAGATTTCGTAGTTTTTACAGCTGTTAATCTCAAGCGTCATTTTGGTATGGTTAATATTCAATGTTTTCACCTCATTTTATTATATAATCTGATAACTTTGATTTTGGCGTGCCAAGTTCGAGACTGTTCCACCGTTCGAGCACGAAATCATAGTCTGTTTTAATGATTTTTGCTTGCAAGCTATCGTTTTCAGTATCAGCATATACCGTGTCGCATAAATGCAGTCCAAGCATTTCGGCGAGTGTAGGCGGATAGTCAACCTTTACATTCATCGTAGGCGCTCCGTTTGTGTTTACGAGCTGTCCTCTTAAAACCTGTGCTTGAATATTTAGTTTTTGAATCAAAAGGTCTTTGTTTTCGCCCGTCTGCGCATTAAAATTCCAGTAGCCCGACGCATCACCAATATCCACCGAGCCACCGTCTGTTACATCAACGGCTTTAACCTTAATTAACTTTGATTTGTGGCTTTTAAGTTCCTGTGGCTGTGAGCAAAGCACAACATTGCGCTTTGCATAGGTATCATAGCAAGTCGCATATGCCGCCACATGCGAGCAAATGTCGTCCGAATCAAGTGTTTGCGTTAAACTGCTCAGATTTTTTCCCCACTTTAAATGATATTTAGTAGTTGTTCCACGGTTTTTTAACAACGATACATTAAAGTTGTTGTATTTGTATTCACCGCCGAAAACATCAACAAGTGAACCGTCTGCACCGCCCATAAAATCGCCGAGAGTACACGGAGTAACAAAACCGAGCGTCATAGAGGATTTTGTGGTGATATCAGATGTAAATTTAAAGTAGTGCGCCCACAAGGTCATTTGCGATTGTAAGCCTTCTTCCTGCCCTGTACAAAGGTAATGCCACCATTCCGCAGGTGTGCGCATTATGTCTGTTTGATTTTGTACTTCAACCAAAAAATTGTTATACAGATTATGCTTGATATGCTTTGCTTTGATTACAACGGATTTTTTATCCTTGTACTGCAAATTATAGATTTCAAAAAATTGCGGTTCGTCTGTCGGATTTGGTTTTGCTTTAACGAAATACTGCGTGTCGAGCAAGTCGGCACATCTGTCCGTTGTTGATAGTTCCATTTCGAGCAAATAATCGCCGTTTCGTTCCTCGGTAACTTTACCGCTGATTATTTCTGTAAACCGTCCGAGTAGGTTAAATCTACTTGGACCGATTGTTTTAAAATCCGATTTATACAACAAAGGGAACACTTTTACAATCGCCTCCAATTTGGTTTTATCGACAGAAACGCGTTTTTATATGTCGTTACTACAATTTGATTGTCTCCGACCTTTAACTTAGGGGGGATAGTATCGTCAACAAATTTAGTTGTACCGTCTGATTTGTACGCTATGTACTGCATAGTTTCGCCGTCAAGCACGGCGTAGTCATAACCACCTGTGCACTTCAAATCAAGTGATTCGCCGTTTATGCTAACTTTAGCAATGGCCGTAGTGTTATTACCACTAACGTTTGTGTTAGTTACAACAATCGTCGGCAAAGATTCGTACTTTTCGGGGTTATGTAAAACAATCGGTTTATTAACTTCAAAATCAATAGTCCGTTGTCCGAGCTTTGAAAACCACCACGGCTTACGGTTGAATTTGATTTTTGTTGTAAGTAATGTTGGGAGTTCACGAACAATATCGTCAGTATTTGATATGTAAGCCTCGGTGAAATATCCGGGGTTATAAGTATCCTTATACTTTTGGTAACCTCGATTTAAAGTTAGCCATTCGATAACAGCCCTTGCAAGGTGCTTTGCTGACAATTCGGACAGGTACGGCAAAAAGGAAATTTCACGCTCAAATTCAACATTCTTCCACCGCCCGTTATCAAGCAAGACATCACCGTCTCTACACGGGATTTCAACCGTTGAAACATCTCTGACGGGGATTTCGTGCTGTGGCGCTTGTGTGATACGACCGCCGAAATATGATAGCCATTTACCTCCGAAATAAAAGTTATGCATACGCTTTCTGCCTCCTTGTTACTTCATCGGCGAGCCGATTGCTCATCTCATCGACAAAGCTGTCAATGTCCGTGTCGTTATTGATCACAACCGAAGGAATGTTAATGCTAATGTTATTGACGATATTAGTGGAATCGTTTTCGAATACTGAGCCTCTGCCTTCACGCTTTGATTGACGATACTCCTCAGCCTCTTGAGCTGTGAGAACTGCCTCACCGGCATCAAGATATGCGGCAAACTTATCGTGCGGAACATAATCAATTCCGGCACGGAAACGAGGTAAGGTTACTTCCGGAATCGGATCTATTTCCCAGCCAATCATTGATGTTGCCCAGTTTACGCCCTCCAAGAGCTTGTTAATAATCCAAATAATGCCGTTGATTACATTCTCAACGAATGCAGGTATAAGGTTAAATACGTTCTTAAAAATGTTAACAACACCGTTCCACGCTTGTTCCCAGTTCCCCGAAAAAACACCTTTTACGAAATCTACAATTCCATTAAAAATCCCCGAAAGCGGTTCAAGAATTTTTTTGACTCCTTTAATTGCACCGCCTAAAACCTCCGAAAAGATTTGCGCCAACCATTCAATCACCGGAACAAGTGCAGGGATAAGTGTTTCAAGCATTTCACCGAGTAGGTCGAGAACCGGGCGAAGAGCGTCAAAAACCAGTGAGATGACAGGCGATAGCTGTTCAAAAACAGGCTGTAAAGTGCCGACAATTGTATCGCACAACTCACTGATAATCGGGATAAGAGGTGTAAGCAAATCATTCAAAAATGTAGCTAAATTCTCTATAATCGGAGTAAGTGCCGCCAACAAGCCGTTGAGCAATACACCGGCAAGCTGAACGAACACCTCGATAACGGGCATTAAGAGTTCTACAAGCGTACTTAATAACGGCATTATAGCCTGAATTATCTGCATGAAATACGGTAACAAGTCCTGTATAATCTGCAGTAAAGGTGGAAATAATTGCTCCACGATCTGTACGATGATAGGGGCGAGAGTTTCCATAAGCTCCGAAAAAACAGGCATAAGCTGTGTCAATAAGTCCATAAGGATAGGAAGTATCTCAGAACCTATTTGCATGAGAACGGGCATAACCGCCTCAAAAAAATCCATAACAATGGGACTAAATTCATTAAAAAATGCTTGAATTTGTGGCGTATAATCAATAACAGACTGACACACTTGTTGCAAAATAGGCATAAGTCCTGCTCCAAGCTTTGTGGCTACAGCAGATAATGACCTTTTCATCTGATCCATTGTATCAGTAAGTTTAACGCCGTTGTTGATAGCCTCATCACCGAGGACAAGTCCCAAATCGTGAGCCTTGTTTTTCATTTCTTCAATGCTTCCGGAGGCCCCGTTAAGCAAAGGCATCATTTCTGTTCCGCTCTTGCCGAATAATTCTGTCGCAAGTCGAGCTTTCTCGGTTTCGTTACCGCAGTTCTGCAACGCTTCCATGGTTTCCCACATTACATCTTCACTGTTACGAAGATTACCGTTAGCGTCGGTAACGGAAACACCCAATTTTTTAAATTGTTCTACATTTGAAGCAGTACCACTTGCCGCACCGTCCATTGCTGACACAAGCGATTTCATACCGTTTTGCAATTTATTGACATCCATGCCTGATTGCGAGCAGATGAAGTCAAGCTCTTGATACGCTTCACGGCTGATTCCAATTTTTTGTGACATCTTGTCTATAGTATCAGCAGTTGACGCCGACTTCATAGCAAGCGCTGTTAATCCTGTTGCGGCGGTAGTTGCACCGCCTACAACAGCCGCACCCCATTTAGCGGCAGTTTTGACACCGCTACCGAGGGTTGAGGCAACGCCCTTGCTTTTTTTCTCGGTCTCTGCAATAGATTTGTTCGCTTCATCGTTATTTACGAATATCGAGCCGAACAATTTAAATATTTCAACAGCCATTAGCTACACCTCCTCCCATTTGTAGTTATCAAGATAGCTTTCAACATTTCTTTCGATTTCCTCTGTATTGACTATATCAACAACGCTTTCAGACTGTGCCGAACTTGTTACTTTGTTTGCAAAGTCCACATAAGACAGACCCGTAAAGTTACCAACAACAGTTAAAATATAGGCTTTGTAAAGCAATTCGTCATTACGGTCATTTATAGCGTTTTTGATAATTTCGACAGCATCGGAGAAAGACAACTCATGCAGTATGGCAGTATTGCCGCAACAATACTGCATGAGCATTCCAAATGTTCTTACTTCAAGGCTGAGAGCGAGGTAAAAAAACTCTTAATATCATTTTCCCTGATGATTGCCTTTACATTGTCAAGGACTTCGGGGATACTTAATTTACTTACATCATCAGCAGTAATGTCGCCTCTGATGTCGGCCAGCAATGAATAAAATTCCTGTTCTGTTTCTTTGGTTGCCAAAGAAGTTAACAGAGTAATCACAAATTCAAGACCGACCGCTTCGGTGTTGACTGTTTCATCTTTGCTGTTATTTTTAATAGCGATACGATTTGCAAAGTCTGCAATTTCCTCTTTGATGTCTGCTTTTTTGATAATGCGAGCAAGAGTAAATGCGTCTTTAATGCTTAATTTTCTCATAATTATGCCTCCGTTGCTTCCGCTGTTTCCGTTTTTTCTGTCGGTCTGAAAATCTTAAACGGCGGTTTGATTTCGTCCTCTGAATTGTAAACTTCGGGTGAAAGGTTACCATAGAACTGAGCCTCTACCTTGCCATTATCTTTGTCGGCAATCGCAAGTGTAAGACCGTTCTCATTGAAGCCGTTGAACACCTGAATAATACACGGCTTGTCCTCTCCGAGGAGACAGCCTACCCAAGTGATATTCTTAATGTAGTCACCGTCAAGAATAACATCTCTACCTGTGATTACATCGTAACCTACGACCTTTTCGTCTGTGCCTTTGTCGGCAATTCCAAGACCATAAATGAAGTTCTGAGTAGTCATCTCGGCAAGTGTTGCTTTAAGATAAACCTCCCAGCCGTCAACTACTGTGTCGCCTTTAGTTCTTGTTTTTACGCCGTCAAATTCAAGGCGTCTGAGTGTCGGCTTTGCGGAAAATTCACCGCCTTTGATTGTTACACCAAGACACTTACCTGCCTTTTTGGCGCTTGCATATGTGTCCGTCGCAGGATCGTAATTTACAAAAAACGCACCTGCGTCAAGTAACATACGGTCAGCCGTCTTATTGCTGTAACCGCTGTACGGTTTAACCTTTCGTGGCTTAACTGTTGCCATTTTAATCATCCTTTCTGTTGTATTTCCTCATTTCAAGAGTGAACATCACTCTCTTTATTGATTTGTCTGATTCGGCAATATACTGCCGGTCAAAATTGTTGTAGAATTTGTAAAAAACATCATCAACCAAGTATGTAGCCTTTGCTATGTTGTCGTAGATTTTATCTACAACATTATCAATGTCCGCCGTAGTCTGCCTATCATAAACATTAACGGTCACAACAAACTTGTCATACGGCTCATCTGTGTAGAGCTGTTTGACCTCATATACAAGACGAGGAAATCCGCTTTCTGCCTGCAAAAAATAAGAGGGTGCATACTCAGCGAATAAATTTTTCAAAAATTTCTTGATATTATTCACCGCTATATTCCCCCTCGTTCAATTTGCGTTCTGCCTCTTCCGTACCTACGGCACTGAGGTACTGTTGTTCAATTTTGATGATGTCTTTGATGTTGCTTTCGGCAGCGTCGCTCAATGCTCCGATTTTTGGATATTTATTCGTGCCAATTTCTTGGTACAGTCCATAGAATCCGCCCGGCTTAAATCCTACCTGTAGGTCAGGAGTTTTTTGCTTACTCCGTACCCAATACTGCGTATTTTTCGCCAATCGCCCTGACCTGCGTTTTATTTTCTGCCTTGTCCGTTTACATACCAGCTTTCCAACATCACGCAGAGCGGCTCGTTCAAGCTCTTTGAGCGTATACTGTATGCGTTCAACATTGCTGATTATCTCAACGCCGTTTTTTGTGATTTTAACCGCTTTAGGGAGTGACATTATTCTCACCTACCACATCCGTTAAATACAGCTCTGTACGCTCCGTTCCTTTGATTTGATATGCACGATAGATTTTGAACTTTTTATTATCAAGGTAGCAAAATTCCTCGTTCTGATACTCAAAGGAATTAACTTCAAGCATACATTCGGGTTTCAAACCGTTCGCCTGTGCCTGAAAAAATTCAGATTGTCGAACATATTGCCGCTGAGCATAGACCTTGCGGAGCTTTTCGGACTGAACAATTTCACCGATATCGTTTGTTGTTTCGTTATAGCCCGAAACAAGCAAAATCAAAGTATCTGCATTCATTCTGTTTACGCTCCTCTCGCCGCCATTGCGTCACGCAATTCTTCGTAATGCCGTGCCCACTCGCTGTCAGCTGTCACCGAAAAATAAGCACGGCAATAGAATTTGATTGCCTGCATAACAAGTGCAGTTGAGTTTTTGTCGGTGACATTAACTCCTGCACCTGCCATGTCACTTTTGGCAGAATCAATGAGGGCAGATATTTCATCGTCAAACAGCACCGTATTGATACGGAGCGAAACCTTTACGGCTTCAATTTCATTAGATACTGCCATAATTCAAACCTCTTTTAAGCGCTCTTTTTTACGAGCTTAACAAGGCTGTGAGTATCCACGACCTTACCGTCTGCAAGCATTACGGCTTTAAGGACTGTGTTATCGGTGTCGTCCTCTTCGTATTTCTTGACACTTAAGCCCATTACTTCGTTGAAGATGTAATCGTTAAGATTGAACATCATCGCAAAGGTTGTGTCGGCTGAAACCGTGTCAGCATACGAATCCATATAGCCGTCTGTTGGGATAACAGCACGACCGAAAAGTGAGAGTGACGGCTTGCCGTTAAGTCCTTCGGACATACGAGCGACAGGCTGACCGTTGCTATCTGTGATGCCCATGAATGCAAAGAATGACTTCTTTGTCATCAGCCATACAGCGTCATCGTATGCAGCAGGAAGAGCCGCCTCAGCAGAGCAAAGTGTTGAATATGTAAGCTTGCCGGTTTTTGCAATTTCAATTGTCTGGCCTTCAGGGGGAGTGCAAGAAAGAATGCCGGTTGGCGAACCTGAACCCGAACCCTTAACGATTGCCATTTCACAAGCCTTAACGATTGCGTTCTTAATCTGGTCGATAAACTGCGATTCAAAAATGTCAAGTGCAGTCTTTGTCATAAAGAGTGAGAACGCAACCTTGCATTCGAGCTTATAACCGGCAAAGACAACCTTGTCAGTTGTTACTTTCTGCTGGTCTGAACCCTTTTCCTCATCAACCCAGCTTGCTGTCGGTCTGATGTTCTGTGTAGGGATAAGAAGTGCTGTCGGATACGCTGTTTTAAACACTCTTGCATAAATTTCGCCGATTTTTTCAAGCTCAACGATTAAGCGCTGATACATTGTTGTCGGCACGATAGCCGCCGCAGTGCTTGATGTGGTCTGTGACGCCGCATTCATAAACTTCTGTGGTACAGGTACGCCATTCTGAATATAGTTAGCAAATGCCTTTCTGTATTCAAGCGTTGCGTACATGTCTGTTACCTTTTCGTCCTCATCTGTAAGGTCGATGTTTGCCTTGTGATTCTCGAATGGTGCAGGTATTTTGATTCCCTCCTCTGCGTTTTTGTTTGCCTTTTCTACGGCAGAATTTTCAAAGTCACTGTCGAGCTTATCAATCTGCTGTGTAATCTCTTTCGCCTCGGCGAGCTTGTTTTCTGCAATGAGCTTTTTTGCCTTGTCGTAAAGAGCCTTTCTCTTGTCGATATATTCCTGTTTATTCATTCTTCTTCAACTTCCTTTCGTTTGAGCAATTCAAGTTTTGCTGTAAGCTGTGTTTTTTCGTCCCTCATCTGTTTGATGATAGCGTCAGGGATAAGACCGTTAAGACTTGCCGCAAGTTTAACCTCTTTTGGCTTTTCGGCATATTCTGTGACTTTATCAATAAAACCTTTTTCGACCGCCTCGTCAGCAGTGAGCCAAGTTTCTTTATCCATAAGTCCGATAAGTTCGTCCTCAGTCATACCAGTTTTTAGCCTGTATGCTGTCGCAACGGCTTTGCTCGCTTTGAGCAACACACCCGATTCGTGTGCCATGTCATTGTAATCCCCTGCGGCATAGCTTGAAACATTATGAATCATAAGCATACCTGTTGGCACAATTTCAGATGTGCACGCACAAGCAATATACGAAGCAGCCGAGGCGGCAAAAATGACCTTGATAGTAGCCTTGCTTTCGGCGAGCATATCGTAAATTTCTGAGGCGGCAAAGATGTCACCACCTGATGAATTGATAACAACCTGCACGCTCTCGTCGTCCGTCACATCATCAAGCTGTGAGCGAATGTCGGCAGGGCAACAAGAGGCTACTCCAAACCAGTCGTAAATCCACTTATCATCATTCGTAATGATAGGGCCTTTAATGTCAATTATCTTCGGCATTGTTTTCACCTCCTTGTCCAAGTGATTTGATTATTAAAAGCTCTTCGCTGCTAAGCTCCCAGTTATTCGTTTCTGTTGCTTTAGCTTTCTGCAATTCGGCTTTCTGCAATTCGGCTTTCTGCAATTCGGCTTTCTGCAATTCGGCTTTGATACTATCCGAAATCAAAAAACCAGCGCCAAAAATAGCCTTTTTCTTTGCTCTTTGTGATTCTAAAGCTCTGATAAAATGGCATTGCGATTTTTTTATTTTTATATCAATACCATACTTCGCAAAAGGATAAAGTTTAGCACTGGTAATTACGCTATCAGGGTAAGAATATTTCGGGAGTTGTTTCTTTATTGCGGCAAGCGTTTTATTATCTGCAAGCTTAACTGCTTTATATAAAGTTGGAGCAGTTCTTATTTGCAAGGCAGGATCATCTAAATTTGTAATAAATGATGTGTTTACAACTGCACCATTTTCGTATGTAATACTAATGCCGCAAAGGATTGTTGTGTAGTTGCAACTTCTTTTATTGCTAAAAACAGTAAGAGTAGGAACAAATAAAAAGCATTTAATTTTGTTGCGAGTATAAAAATCTAAAATTTTTGCCAAAAGGCTAAAGGGCGGATTATCAACAACTATTTTCCCTGAATAATCGTAATTTTCGTAGTCGCCTCCGGGATAAAACGGACGGCAAAAAGTGGATTTATCAAGATTGTATTCGTTTGCCACCCAATCGCTTATAGCTTCATAAACTAACGATGGTGTATAACAGTCATCTGTTGTTTTCTTGGGCTTAAATTTTTCAACAAAATCTTCATAATTTTTACTCTTCACTTTCTTCACCTCCTTCATCGACCGCAACTGTATCTAATCTTCTGAGTGGAGTGTCACCGCCCGGAACAGGAGCAAGTCCAAGTGATTCACGCCATTCATTCGGAAGCATTGCACCGCGGTCAACCATTCCGGCGAAATTTAGCTTAGTTTTAAGACTTGCAGATTGTAGATTGAACGAACCGACTGCTATGTAATTTCCATAACCTCTTTGTCGCCGTGTAAAAAGTTTTCGTGTCAGCTCGTTTTTTAGCTGAATAATTTTAGGCGAAATCACTGCCTCGAAGTAAGCATTTTCTTCGTCCTCGTTCGCTGTTGATGTGATAATTTTTGTATTAGTGTTAAACAGCTCAAGGATTCTGTTTTTCGTTCTGTCCATTTGCAAAGCATTTGGAACATAGTCATTCGGGGTTATCTGATTTGCGTCAACCTTTGCGTCAACTGCCGCAACGCCTACGGAGCTGTTGCTGATGTTAAGGTAGTTATCAGCAAACGCTTTTGCGTTCTTCTTCAAGTCCTCAGGGCGCAACGATGATGTATATTTTAGCAGCCATTTAATTACGCTTGAGTTTCGGATAGCGCTGATGATGCCGCTGTCGGTTGTTTCAACAATTTCAAGCAAAGGAGCAAGAGCCTTAAACTTACCACTGCCGAATATATCGTTTTCGGCGAAGTCATCACGCAAATGTATAACATCTTCAGAGGCAAAGCGGTAGGTCTTACCGTTTGCAAGAATAAATTCATACACAAGGTTGCCGTTAGTGTCGTACAAGTCCGTAGCTGATTTAGCCGGTATAAAATACAATTCCGTAGGCAAACCGTTTGAATCCCTGATTATCACCCAAAAAGCATTACCTGACAACGATAATTGTGTACTTGTCCTATATAGGAGCATATCCATTGTTGTGTACGGATTCGGTTCTTCAAGCAAAAATTTGAGATAAGGTTCTGGATTGATTAACAGGTCTTTTCCGCCGTCAACGATTGTTTCTCTTATGTGCTTTATAGACAGTTTCGAGAATCTGAGAGCCTGTGCATTAACGCAAGCTCGGACGGTGTCGGAATCATATGCTCTGTTGCCCCACAAGAAAAAATTTGAATTGTTCTGCGTGACAAGTTCAACCCTTGAAAAATTCTTTGTCTTTCTGACATTGCGAACAGAATTTAAAAAGTTCTTAAATTTTCCCATTCTCTCACCTCCTAAACAATGCTTAGATATTCATCTTCGTACTCAAAATATATTGTGTAAGCGTCAAGCAATGCCGCAGTACCGTCAATTCGTCTTGTTGACTTTGATGTCTTAATTGGCTGTATATTACCGTTTCTGTCCTCATCTATTGCGGTGTTTGCAAGGCACCACTTATCTATTGGGTTGTTGTTGTAAATTATTCTTTTCTTGACAAGGTCTGCTTTGAGGGCTTTCATCGGGGCAGACAGTGTTTTCTTGCCCTGATGTACCGCTTCCATAACGGTAGGACCGAAAGCGTCAATCATCTGATTAACCCACATCTGAGCCGACCAAGCGTCATAACCCTCTTTCCATAAGTAAATGTCGTATTCGTCTTGTAATTCTTGATACCATGCCGTAACAACACTTGCGTCAATCTTATTACCGGGGCAAGTCCTCATATAGCCCTGTTCTATCCATTTATCGTAAGGAATTTTATCTTCGGCAACTTTCTTTTCCACAAGGTCGCCCGGTATCCAGTACATAGACATTACATAAATGTTTTCATTGTCAGGCAATCGAAACAACATCTTTGCCGCTGTAAGGTCGGTTGTGCTTGATAAGTCTGCACCGCCTATGCCGTAGGTCGGACGGAGTTCCTTTACATCAAATTTTGTTTCGTTGTTAAGCTCCTCGAAATTGAGCCACGATTCAGTTGATGTTTCTGCTATGTTAAATTCTTTGCATACAAGGTTGCGTACAAGCGACGGATTCGCCTGCGCTTTCTTGACCTTGCTTGCAAGGGCATTTCGATTTTTAATAGTGCCAAGTCCGGGATTAGCTTTTTCCCAGCAATCGGGCTTTTCCCATTCTTCACGCTTGTCCAGCTCGTAGATGATGTAAAGGCTGTGTTCGTCTTTGTAACCTACATCATCAAACAAGCCGTTTGTGGTGCGGACAGCATCGTCATAGATTTCATCGTAGATGTCCTCTCTGATTTTTCCGGCTGTTGTTGTAACAAGAATAAGCGGTTGGTCTCGCCCGATGGTACCGTCTGCCATAATGTCATACAACTGTCTGCCGTTTTTCCATTGGTGGAGTTCGTCCATAAGGCAACAATGCACATTCAAACCGTCGAGTGTATCTGAATCGGAAGCAAGCGGCTTAAATACTCCGCAGTTGTAATCTTCTGAACTCAATTCATTCAGCAGTGGTTTAATTCGCTTTAGCAGAGTTTCACTCTTGCGAACCATTCGTTTTGCTTCCTGCCATATAATCTTGGCTTGGTCTCGCTTGGTGGCGACTGCATACACTTCGGGACCGGGTTCACCGTCACCGATAAGCATATACAAACCGATTGCAGAGGCAAGCAAAGACTTGCCGTTCTTTTTTCCGATAATTAACACAGATAGGTTGTACTGCCGGATGCCGTCATCGTCTACAAAGCCAAAAGTCGCCGCAAGCCACGCTTTTTCCCACAGTTCAAGCTTCACAAGCTGACCGCCCATTTTACCTTTACTGTGTCGGCAGTAGTTTTCAACAAATTCAATAATGTGATTTCCTCGCTTGGCTTCATAGTGGTAGCCGTCTGTCGGGTTAATCACCTTATTACTTAAATGTTTGTACCACTTGCGGATTTTGTCGCAAACAGTAACCTTGCCGTTCTTTATCTGCTCGTAATATTCAAGTATCGGATTATAGCTTAATGGGTAGCGCTTCAAAGCTTGTCACGCCCTTCAACGAAATCGTCAAAGCCGTCTGTCGTTGCAGCCTTCGCCTCGGTCACTTTCGGAAGCATATCGTTGAGTTGCTTGATGTATTTAAGATAATTTCCAAGCATCGTGTTATACAAATCTGCCTCAGGTCTTTTGCGTGAGTACGGCTCTTGTGTTTCCGACTGCGAAAATAATTCAGTCAAGCCATAAATTGCAATGTCTTGTTGCAGTTCTTTCAATCTGATTCGAGTGAACGCCGCATTCTCAATCAAGCCAACGGCGAGGTCTTTTCTCTTAACTTCTATGTCTTTGTAGATTTCCGTTAATCGCTTTATCTCTCGTTTAATCGCTCTTTGTTCTCTCTGTTCGTCAGTCAAATCAATCACCGTCCTTTCACACGATTTAGAGGGGGAGGGGGGGCTATATATAAGGCGCGCAAAAAATCTAACTGCCCCCCTCGGTCCTACGGTTACCGGTTTCCGATTTTTCAACGGGGGGGATAATCGGTCGGAGCATTCCGCTTTCGTCGAAAAAATATTTTTTCGGTTCGCAACCTATCCCGTGTCCTGGCAAATCGTCATGACATTTTTTGCACACATATAAAAGATCGTCGTGGTTGAGAGTAACATCAGGGTTGTTTATGTTGCTCTCATTAATCATGATCTTATGATGTACGATAAAGCCGTGTCGCTCTTTACATAGCTGACACAATCCGCCGTCAACAAGCATTCGCTCTGCGATAAAACTTTGTCGGCAGTTCTGCCACTTTTTAGATTTGTAAAAGCTTACAGCAAATGCCTTCGCCATACCGTACACCACCAAATAAAAAATGGACTTACAACACAGATAGTCCGTCTACATTATAAGTCCATTGTATAATTTTTTGCTGTTATTTTTAGGTACAATTTTATTATTGTAAGCTACTGCTTGTCTGCTTTAACCAGCCCTAATAAATAATCAGATGTTACGCCTAAAGCAATAGCTAATTTACGAATAGTCATTGCTGTCGGCGACATCTCAGCAGTCAAATACTTGCATATCTGACTACGTTGTATTCCTGACATTCTCGACAGTTTTGTTGCACCTATGCTCCTTGATGTCATAGCCTTTTCAAGCTGTCTTGAAAATGTTAAATCTGTTCTGTGCGACTTATCCACCTTCTACCTCACTTTCAAGCCATTTTTTGACTGCATATACGCAATCTATTCTAAGATTGTTAGATGTACAATGCGGTGCATAAAAACTTTGATGTGAACAATGGTTGCAGTATGTAAAATGATTTTCACTTGCATCAAGCAACATTTCTGCCATATTCTCAACGCTCATCTGCTTTATCTTTTCAAAGTTTGTCATTGTGTTCACCGTCCTACAAGTTCGGGATCATCGTAGATATTGCCGATTACTTCAATTTGTTTCAAATCTTGATAATATCCAAACGATAAGGTTTCAAGTGTTGAATACACAAGACCAAAATACGCTGTTCCGTTTCTTTGTTCAAACACTACATTATGAACAGTATCACCATATTTTACAATATCCCCCTCAAAAATCTTCGTGCCGTTCTTGTCGGTCAAGCCTGTGTACTGTCCGACTGTATCTGCGTAAACGGGATATTTTTCTATTGTAGGCTCTTGCTGATAAATTATTGCAAAATCGCCATCACCATTCTGTGGAAAAATACCTCCGTAAACCCAATTGCTTTTTATTTTCTCACCGTTTAGTCTGACTTTCTCGCCATATCTGCGAGTTTGACCTCTGAATAATATTTCTCTCATTCTTCATTCTCCTTTAATTTTTCGGTTATTCTTTTGGTTAAGCCGTTTTCGTTGGTTAGGCATTCTAAGGCTTGGAGGGCATTGATTACAGTTTGCTCGTTGGTTTGGGACTGATACATCTTACGGACGAAGTCGGCGCTTTTCTTTACATTATCCATAATTCTTTGGGAGAGCATACGGTATTCGTCTGCGTTGTCCCTGTCACGCTTATACTCCGTTCTGAGCTTGTCCTGCCATTCAAGGCAGATGTTTATGTCCCAGCCTTTATGACGGTTGTTGTAGCCAACCCTTGCAAGCCTTGAAAAGTATTTATATTCGGGCGGCGGAAAGGATGAGTAATCAAGCTGACCGTCAATTGCTTTATCCTCAAGCTGTTCAAACACCTGTGGATTTTTAAAATCATATTTTTTCATATTACCTCTTTCGGAGGGTAGTGGAAGGTTTGGGGCTATTTTAAAGAACCCTTTCTATATATATAATATTAGTTTATTTTTCTTATACGAAAGGTTAGAAAAACCGTCAAACCCTCCACCACCCTCCACCTCAACAATCTCTAAAAAGTGAAATGCCGTTGAAAAAGTTATAGTTTTTGCCTCTTACCTTTTCAAATCGTTTGGCAAGTTCGGTGCTGAATTTGGTATTTGACATACAATATTCGTTGTTATCCCCTGCCCAGCTTGTATAGGCAGCATAGAGCGTGCTTGCCTGAACCGAACCCTCTAACACACATCTGTCCTCAATAAAGGCGGAAATGACATCCATTTCACGCTTGTACTCTCTCACGCTCTGAAGAACGGCAGACGGCATTTTCAAACCCTCTCTCTGCCACAGAATACAGCCGTCGATACACCATGAAAAAATTGCGGTCATTTCGGCTTTGAGCTTATGCGTAAGGTTCTTATCAACCTTATCCTCGGGAATCTGAACATTGAACGGTATCATATGTATTCTTCGCCATATGCCCGTGTCAGTGCCTCTGATAATCGGTTTATGGTTTGTCGCCATCCACAGCTTAAACTCGGGCTTGAACTCAAATTCCTCGCTGTACAGCTTTCTTGCCGTTACGGTATCGTCACCCGTAAGCTGTTTGAGAAGTCCCTCATTAATTCGCACGCCCTCGTTCGGCTCAACCGAGGTGACAAGCCTTGCACCCTTTAACCGTGCAATGTCGCTGTTTATGGCACTGCTCTGAGAGTTTCTTACCATAATTGTTTCAGGCTGAATGTTTGCGGCATAGTCGCCGAATACATCACGGATAACATCAATGAATGTACTCTTGCCGTTTCGTCCCGTGCCGTAAAGGAAGAATGCGCATTGCTCGGCTGTTGAGCCTGTCAGGCTGTAACCGACCGCCTTTTGAATGTAGCGAATAAGCTCCTTATCGCCTGCAAAAATATCGTCAAGGAATGCAAGCCAACGGGGACACTCTGCCGTTTGAGAGCAGTCAACCGAAGTAATCTTTGTGAAATAATATTCGGGATTATGCGCCCTCACTTCGCCGTTTTTAAGGTTGATTATTCCGCTTGGGGTGTTTAATGCCATACGGTATTTATCCATTTGTGCCGGAAGTACGGGGATATGATGTTCGACCTCGTTGAGCATTGCTTTTTTTGATTTGTTGGAACGGCTTGCTTTCATATGCTTTTCAAATGCTTTTGACATATCTCCGCCATTCTCTTCATCAGCTTGCAAGTACAGCCTTGCTTCGGCTTTCATAGCCTCAACGCTCTTGTCTGCCATTCGCAAAACTACCCCGATATTGTCAACACACCACTTCATTGAATTGTAGTAATACCACTTTTTCTCAGTGTAACAATACCTTACATTATCGCCGAATAAATCAACGAACCTGTCAGCATTGCCCATATCGTCAAAGGTGTAGGCACGCATTTTTTCTTCGTCAACCGCTTGAACAGCCTTGCCGTCACCGATTGAAATTGAGTAATCGTTATGCTGTTTTGGGTTATAGGTCTGCGTACAGCCCGACACAGCCTTTTGCAGGGTTATAATGCCGTAGGTTGTACCCGACTGTTTTCTGTCCCACTTGTCACGCATTAAGCCTGATTGTCTGAAAATCGAATCCATTTTGTCGGTATCGCAACCGCACCAAAATGCAAGCATATTGCAAAAAGCCATATCCGCCTCACTCTGTGATGAGTAAGCCGAAAAGTCACCGCTGTACAGAGCCTTGAAAAGACTTCCGTTCTTGGCATTGCAGGCGGCTCTGACAATATCGTCAACTGTGTTCAGATTAACTTCAATATTACGGAGCTTAGGCTGTGGCTCTGTTGCCTTACCGAGATATTTTGAATGCAACGGCTTTATGCTTTCGGTGCAATCGTTTATGTACGCATATGCAGAGCAGTAATCACCTGTCACAACAAAGAATCTGCCGTTTTCGTACATTTCAAAACCGCCCGAATCATTCTTCGCCTTTCTTCTGCCCTCGGGAAGAGTTCCCTTGCAGATTATGTGAACGCCTGTCTTGCTCTGCGAAAATTCGGTATAGCTCTGCAAAGTGTTCACAAACTCGCTGATTATGTTGTCAGCTCCGCCGTTTTGGTAGTCCTGAATGTCATTCGGCATATCGTCAAGGTCAACACCGAAAAACGGTGAATTTGAGAACATAAAGCCTATACCCGAATATTTGGCGGATTCTCTGACTGCCGTTTCAAAGTCCGACCAAGTGTCCGAGTTATTCGGCATTGCAAAGCCACCCGTTCTTGGATTTATCGGTTTCTTTGAAATTCCGCTGTGCGATTTCGGATCTGGATATGACTGCCAGCACACCCAGTTTTTGTAACCTTTCAATTCCTCGGGAACTGCAAAATATTTATTTTTATTTGGGTTTAAATTTGTAAAGCCCATTTTTTCACCTCCATATATAAGGAAAAACACGGTGAAAATTGCACTGCTTTATGCAATTCCCGAAGAAATTTTTTAAAATCAGAACGGCAAATCATCGTCAATCGGCATATCAACAAAGCCCTGATTTGCAGGCTGAGCAGACGCATAACTCTGCTGTGGCTGTGCATAGGCTGTAGCTGTATTGGTTGTCGTCTGCTTTGGAATATGCTTTACAGTCGGATATTTTGTAGGATTTCTCCAGCTTACTCGCTCCTGTGTTTTTCCGTTGTATTCTTCGTGCTTTATAGTTACACGCAACGGCTTATTGACAAGCTCACCGCAGAACTGCTCAAGGCTGTCGTACTCCTTGCCATCGGGAAGTCCTGCCGCCTTGCCGAGTGCCATAATCTGACCATAGCTGTATCCCTTGACCTGCAAGTCTGCGTTTGTAGGCTCTTTCTTCTTCCACAATGTATCAAATATATATCCGTTTTTATAGTTCTGCTCAACATCATTTCTGATTACCATTGAGATGTTCAGATTTTCTTTGCCATTCTTTGTTACTCTCTCCTCAACCTTAGCGATAAGACACTCATAATCGCCCTCGGGCTTGATTGAACTGCCCTGTGTTGCTTCGTTCCAGTTTGATTTAAAACCCATGATTATTCCTCCAAAATTAATTTAATTGCTTCATTGGCACTTCTGCATATTCCTGCTACCGCACCGTTGAGTTTCATCATCTGTATAAATTTCTGTTGTTTTTCGGTTGGCTTGCCTTTGGGAGTTTTAACCTCGATAAAAACCGCCCTGCCGTCTGATTTTCTGACACCGAACAAATCCGAAAATCCGGGCGGAACTCCCGTATTGAAATATCTGCCGTCCTTTGTAAAGCCTGCACCTACATTTATACGGAAAATATCGCAGTACGGTGCAATTGCAATACGGATTTTGTTCTGAATTGCGTGTTCTTCTGTCAAGCTATCATACCTCTCTTTCGTGCCTGAAAATATGCCCAGCCTGTTTTGTAGCCGTGGCTTTTTGCGTATGCAAGCAAGTCCGCATAGCTGTGGCAATCATCGGGTGTGCTGAAATCAAGCTTGAATCCCTCAACCTTAATGAGCTTTGCGGTGGTATCGGTTTCAACGGTCCTTTCGGCTGTCGGGAATACATAACCGCAATGCGGACACACGGCTTTCTGCCCTGCCGGCGGTGCTGAAAATGTAAAGAAACATTCGGGACATTGTCTGACCTTTTTCTCCTGCTCCTTTTCAATTTTTTTAACACTCAGCTTTTTGCGTTTTTCAAGCGTCCATTCTCGGTCATCATCAGGCATTCCGTGCCTTGCATAGTTACCCACATGGTCAATGATTACCGCCCTTTTGTTTGGCTTATAGCGCATACATCGCATTGACTGCTGAATGTAAAGCGTAAGGCTGTGAGTAGGTCGGAGCAGAATCGTGCATTCGCAGTCAGGCACATCAAAGCCCTCTGAAATCAAATCCACATTGCAGAGGATTGTAATTTTGCCGTTTCTGAAATCGGCTATAATCTGTTCTCTCTGTGCCTTTGGAGTTGCTCCGTCAATATGCCTTGCTGATATACCCGCTTCGCAAAATGCCTGTGCGGTTGCCATACTGTGTTTGACAGTTGAGCAATAGCACACCGCTTTTTTGCCGTCTGCAAGCTGTCTGTAATACTTGATTACATCTCCGAAAACTGTATTTTTAGTCATTGCTTTTTCTATCTCGGAGGCGACATATTCGCCCATTTTAGTATGTAAACCCGTAAGGTCGGCGACACTCGGAGCGTAGTAGTCATACGGGGCAAGGCAGTTATGCTCAATGAGCCATTTTGTACTCACCCCGATTATGAGCTTGTCGTTGACATCGCCCAAACCGTCACCGTTTAATCGGACAGGTGTTGCGGTGACGCCAACCCTCGGAACATCCGAAAAATGTTCGTAAATGCGTTTGTAGCTTTGTGCAAGGCTGTGATGATTTTCGTCTGTGATGATAAGTGCGGGTTTTGGCAGTTTTTTCAATCTTCGTGTAAAGGTCTGCACCATACCGATTTGGCACAAATCCATAAGCACACCCCAGCGGACAAAGGTTCTGAATATTTGGTCAACAAGCTCTCTCCTGTGAACAAGGAACAGCACCCGTTTCCCGTTCCAAGTTGTTCGTCTTGCAATTTCTGCGACAATGCAGGACTTTCCGCCACCGCAACCGAGGACAATGCAAGGGGCTTTGTAACCCTCTTGCCAAGCCTGTCTTACCTGTTCAACAAGGTCATTCTGATACGGTCGGAGTTGCATTGTCTGCACCCTCTTTCTGCTTTTCCTGTTTCTTCTGCTTTATCAGCTTTGCAACACACTGCATACAGAGCTGTCTGCCGTAATTTTTTGTTGTGCCGTCAATGATCTGTTTAACGGTGCGTTTACCGTCCGAAAGTATCGGTGCTTTGCACTCATCACAATACTGTTCGGGTTGCATTGAATAGTATGTTCTCAATGCTTCATCAACAATTTTAAGGTCATTTGATATGTACATTGAATCAAACAAGCCTATCGGACTTTTACAGGTATCGTTACCGTCCGTTTGTGTTGCAAAAAGATACTTGCCGTCAACGACAACAGTTTTTAAAACCGTGGTAAACATTCCCTCGACCGAGATTTTTTCGTCAAGCAACTTGCCGATTGTTTTAGCTTTCTGTCTGCCGTTTTCGTCGGTTTCAATATGGCTGAGAAAATAAACAATCGTGTCATTCGGGAGAGTTTCAACCTCTTTTACAAGCTCCCAAAAATTTTTACCGATATCGGTAAACTTCTGAAAGCCTGTTTCCTTGGCTCTTCTCATATACTCGTTAGCCATGAGATACTGTGCGTCATCAACTGCAATCGACTTGCATTTCTGCTTTTTGATAAAGTCCTCAATATCTATGTAGTTGTCGGAATTGATTGAAGAAGTAAATTTTGTTCTGAACGGGAGTGATTTTCCGTTTACATTCACAAGAGCAAGTTCATTTGCTTTGAAGTTTCTTAAAGAGGCAGATTTTCCGCTGCCTGAATATCCTAAAACCAATATAGGTAATCCCATAAATAACACCTCACTTAATACTTAATGACTGCTTGGCTTCCATATGTACGAAGGGGATTTCTTCGCCCTTTTTGCAGAGAGCCTTGACATCATTCTTTTTCACTTCGGGCATACTGTACTTTAAGAGGTGGTCAAGATTGTGTTCCTCCGCCCACTCAACAAATGAAATTTCATCATCAACAACAAGGCTCGGAGCGTTCTTTTTAAGCGACATAACCGCTCTCGGCATATCAATCTTCTGTCTGCCGAGTGCCTGCATTGACTTAAACAGATAGGTTTTAAGACTCTCCGCCTGTTTTTCTTTTTGCGACTGTCTTTTTGCAATTGCCGCCTTTTCGGCTTTAAGCATTTTAGCCTCGGCAAGAAGCTGTTTGTAGTAGATTGCTATGCTCTCGGCTTTCTCATCAAATTCGCCCTCAATGCCCGTGAGAGTATCGAACCACGCTGTCAACATCTTGTTGCGGTATGCGTCCACATTGGCAATGATATTGCCGTCATCATCAATCGGCATTCCGTCTGCGTTCGTATCGGGTTCCCATTCGTTGATAGCGTCAAACTGATTAAATAAGTCCGAGTACATCTCGGTAAGCTCATAAAGTTTCATTGTTGCTCCCCCTTAAAGATTTATGTTTTGTGTGGCAAGTGCCTCTATTAAATGTTCAACCTTGCCCTTGAAAAATTCCTTGTCCTGTGACTGCTTGGCAAAATCGAGCATACGGACAAAGCTGTCATATGCAATTGAAAAGTATGCCTTAAAGACATCCTTGTCATCTGATGAACCATCGGCAGTCTGAACATTTTTTAGCCTTTCTTCATACTCCTCTTTCTGTTTGCGAAGAGCCTCCTGTTTTTCATCCTCAAGCTGTTTTCTGACGATTTTTTCGTTGTTGCGGTATTCTTCTTCGAGTTCGTCATAATGTTTAATATTCTCCCTCTCCAAAGCCTTAATCGTTTCATTGAGCCTGCGTTCATTGTCGCTCGGCTCTGCAACGGCAACTTCGATAGGACGGTTTTCAAGCTCCTGAACTTTATTTGTCAGCTTGAAATTTTTGTTTTTTTCCTCTGCAAGCTGATTTTCAATATTGCGATAGCTTTCTTTTGAAGTGTCCGCCTGCTGTTTGTAATAGTCGGCGTCTTTCTTAGCGTTATTGAGCTGTCTGCAATAGTCAATGCTCTTGTCGGTTGCCTCCTGCTTTTCAGCTTTAAGGCTGTCAATTTCAGCCTTTAACTGCTTGACCGTTGTGTTTTCAAGGTCAAGCTTTTCAGCGATTTCAGCCTGTTCGGGTTCGCTTATGGTAGCAAGCAACGAAAGTTTTGTCATTCCAATTTGTGCAATCGATTGCACATTTTCAGGGCTTATTTTTTCTACAATAGAAATATAATTGTAGGCATTTCTGCGTTTGATTCCTACCTCTGTTTCGCAGTAGTCCTCAAAATTCTGATATCCAAGCTCCTTGTACAGCTTGTTGTCACGCATTGTTTTAAGTCCGTTGCACATATCCCATATGTTCTGCTGTGCAAGGTTTGCACTTACAAGAATTTTCTGATGCAGTTCAATGGCCTGCTTATGCTGTTCGCTTACTGTTATTTCTGACATTTTTTATATCCTCCAAAAATTCAGCGTATTGCTTTTCAAATTTCTTGATTTCATCCGGCTTTTTAAATCCGCTGTCACGCTCATTTTTGTAACCGTGGCACTGCATTATTTCCAATGTTTCGGGATTTACTTCAATCGTAAAAAACGGGATTTTCGGTTTATCTTTATGACGAATGAAAAGTATTATCGTGTCACCTCTTGCGTGCCGTCTTACATATCCGCCGACGCAATGCTTAAGAATTTTGCCCTCTGAAATAATTTCTTCGCCTGTTGTAGGCGCAAGCATTACAAGATTTTGCGTGTCCATCAACAGAGGCTTAAGAGTTTTTGCCCTCTTAGCTATCATTTCCGCCTCAGTCTTATTTGTGTAATAAGCAACCTTTTCAACGGCTCTGTCGTGTGCTTGTTCAAGATGAGCAGGCATCAGCTCCTCAATTCCCTCGGGAAGTCTTTTGCAGTTGTCGAGGTAATCCTTCCACAGCATTACTCTCTGATAATTTTCGCCGTACTTCAGAATCTGCCTATATTTAACACCGGCATCGTGAATTTCGTTGACGGCGAAAGTTCCGAGCTTTGACAGACCGCTTACAAAACCGCTTGCGTTCTGAATGTTCGGTTCTTCTTTAATGATGTTGCGGTAAAGCTCAATTGCACTTGAATCATAATCTGCGAAAAAGTGCATATCCTCCTTACGACATCCGAGCATTTTAAGCAGATTGGTTTCTTTCCAATGAATTTTATTGAGTGAAAGTTTGCCGTCAATCAAAAGCTCTGCAATATGCTCAAAACCGCCTTTAATCAGGTATTCTGCATTATTGTGCCTTACATATATGTTCAGCCATTTGAGAATCCCTTGAACCGTATATCTGTTTGAAAGCTCATCCGCACACGAATATTTGAGATCCGTATCGGTTATTACATCGAGATTTAAAAGTACGGTTGAACCCCAGCCTGAATACAAGGTTTTTTCTGACGAGCCCCAATACCACGCTAAGCCCTGTGAAGCAGAAGGAATAATTCCGTCTGTCTTCAGCGGATGAAATGATTTATCGTACCAGCCATATGCAAATCTTTGCATTGCGTGCTGTTCATATACATAAAGATATTCATCCGAAAAAGTATATCGGGGCATCATTTCGACAGGATTTTCATTGTACAAATCATCGGAAAATAACTGATATGCCGTTACAAATCTGATGTACAGCCTGCCGTCAACAGCAAAGCAAAAACCAAACTTGCGACTTCTTTCAAGTTTTTTTCTGCCGTAGTGCAGGGCTTTTGCTTTTACGCTTTCCTTGCAATGACCGCAGACAAATTCCTGATTATGACAAAGTCGGAGCTGTTCGCCGATGTGCCAGCTTTGACAGCTTGTGCAGAAATAGTCGCAGGTTCTTTTGCTTTTATTTTCGTAGAAAGCATACTGCGGAAAGTACATTGCTATCTGCTTTTCATGTTCATCTGTCAGGTCAGGAATCTTATTAAGCAGGCTGTCAGGATTTTTAATCATGCTGACACCTACCAATCTATAAGATTGCCGAGATCAAGAGTTACCGGATCCGTTTTCTGCTCTGCGACATTAGGTTCTTCAAGTTCGTATTCAGACATATGTATCTGCATTGTGAAAGTAACCTTTGCTCCGGGGAAAATCTTACCGACAATCTGCTGATACACATCAAGGTCGGAAACTGCAGTGGGGAGCTTCTTTCCCACTTCGTCAATCAGGTTTTCAAGGTTTTTTGCAGCCGTAACGGCTCTTGCAAATTCCTCGTTCTGCGCCGAAAATTCGCAGAGCATTTTCTTTACCGGCTCAAGAATTGCTTTAGATTTATGGTCTTTAAGATTTTTTTTGTTGCACAACTTGATTTTTTCTGTTGCAGAGGATATAATTGAATTAGGTTTATTGTTCTTTGTGCTTGTGGCATTCACAGTGTCGCAGGCACTTTTTTTATTGCTCATTTCTTCACCCCCACACATTCAAAACCGAAGGATTCTGCCTCTGCTGATTCATACATTGAAAGTTTTTCGCAGAGTTTAGTGTTCTCGTTCTTATAACCTCTTAATGCATATTGAGCGTTTGTGCTATTTTCTTCGGCTTGGGATTTATCAAGGCGAGCTTTTTTTAACTCATTTTTGAGATTTTTGTTTTCTTCTCTTAACACCTTAACATCTTTGAGCAGTTTCCTGCGTGTTGGGTAGTTTCTTAACCACATTGTTAATGCTCCTTTATGTATTGTCTGATTTCTTCCTTATCAAATCGCCAAAACTTTCCGATTTTGTGGGCAGGAAGAACGCCCTTTTGTGCAAGCCGTGTTGTGTAATCAACATTGAGTGCCAGCAACCGTGCCACATACGGCACATCAATAATCACAGGCACTTCATCCCAATTGACTATTGGTCTTTCTCTCGGCATATGTACACCTCCTATTTTTCGTTGGTAATTTTGTCTGAAACGATTTCTACTGATTCAACATCAGCAACGCTGAGAGCCAGCTTGAGCAGTACAACCTCGCTGACCGTTCGTGTTATCTGATAGCTTGTAACATACGGAATTTCTGTTCCGTCAATTTCAAGAAGAAACTTGTCCTTTGTGTCAATAAGTTTAAGTTTTGCCATTTTTTCACCTGCTTTTCGATATTTTATTGCTTTACACGACCTTAAATGTTATGATTAACTATGAAAGGGGGGCGTAAATATGAATGATATTTTATCGTGGTTGACTTTAATAATATCCACAGTTTCAACCTTATGCACTTTGGTTCTGTCTTGGATATTATTTAAAAAGGAACAGAACAAAACCTATCTGAAAGAACGATATGAATTAGTAATTTTCCCCATATTCAACCTGCTTGAAGAACATTTGTATAAAAAGGAAATTACTTCTGAAATTAAACAAGCCGTTGAAAAATGCGAAGATATTATTGCCGATAATAAACTTATCGCAGGCGGAAAACTCAGCTATGTATTTTCTCTTCCATTAGATAAAATTAACTTTCAAAGCATCTCAAAATTAGTCGATAAAGAATATGACGATTGTTGTTCTGCTTTAGGAATTCCTTTAAGACCGTTAGATAAAAAGATGTATACATACAAAACACGAAACATAAAAGTTTTGATATTAGGAATTACTAAATATTCAATGCCGTTGATTGCGGCTTTCCTATTATCAGCAATTTTGATTGCATTATTTGAATACTTCTTTCTTAAAGGATAACCCCTGCTTTGATAAGCATTGCTATAATCAGCAGAAGTAAGATAATTGCGTTGAGAATAAACACTACAAACATTAAAAACTTGTTCAATTTTCATTCTCCTTTGCCCACTTAATCAGATCCATAATTTGAGCGTCGTGCTTATCAAGGTAGCTGTCTATTGTTTTATACAAATGGGCGGCTACTATTTTTATTGCTAATACTGCTGAAACAAAAGCTGAGCAAAGCATTAGCAGTCCTAAAATTATTATTACTTCCATCTTTTCTTCACCTCATTTATAAAGAGTTTTTGATAAACTCCGTAGCAATACCCGTCATCGTGTCAACACTATCAAGCATACTAATAACGCTGATAACACTGATGATATCAGGGATACTGCAATAGATGTAAAAATCGGGTGTTTCATTAACCATTCAAGGATAAACACCTTATCTCACCCCCTTAGTTTTGGTATTGTGTGGGTGTTACCTACTGTTCTTTTTAAGAATTTCGTTAAGCTGTTTTTGTGTGTTCAGAAAAATCAAAAAGCCAAGCAAGGTCATATCTTTTAAAAAATATGTTTTTAATCATTACTGCCTCAATCAAGGTAAAACCAACCTGATAAACAGCCTTGCTTGAAGATGTTTCGCCCTCAAGTTTTGCAGTTACGGTATTGAAATGTAATCCGAGCAGATTTGCAATATCTGTTTTAGTTACACCTTCGTCTTTCATTGCTTTCACCAAATTAGGATATAACATAGTTTTTCACCTCCAATCTACCTTATTTAGTAGATTACAGCATTATAATATACCTTTTACGGTAGATTGTCAACACTTTTTTAAAAATAATTTACTAAAAAAGGTAGATTTGTTATTGACATCTACAAAATTTTGTAATATACTAACTATCAAAGAGAGGTGAGTGAAATGACTATTGAGCAAAAATTGCAGGATTATATTTTAGATAAATATAAAAGCGTGATGCAATTTGCAAAATTAGTTGATTTGCCTTATACAACCGTTAAAGGTATTTTTAGTAGGGGCATTTGGGGAACATCTATTCAAAATGTCACCAAGATATGTAATTTTTTATCTATTGATATAAACGCTTTGATAAATGGCGAAATTAAAGAACAAATACATATAGATAAACTTTCGGATCACGAGAAAAAGGTTATACTTGCATATCGCAATAAAGTTGATATGCAACCTGCAGTTGATAGATTGCTCGGTGTTGAGGAAGAAGTTTTGATACCAACCGTAAAAGCCGCACGAAGTGACGGCAATAATCAGCCTATCGAAATAGTTAATCTTCCTGACCTCAGCAAGTTTGAGCCTGACGATACAGATTTATAAGTACATAATAAAAAACACCCCGTAGGTTAAAATAAACCTACGAGGTGAAAAAACTTGAATTATGGACAATATAAAAATGCACGCAATGCCTCTTGGCAATGTCTAATCGACTACAAAGTAAACAGCTTGCCTGTTAAGGTGAGCCGAATAGCCAAACAAGCCGACATCACTTTGCTTAGGAATTCGGCGGTCAATCTGCTAAGCGAAAACGAGAGCGGAATAACTTTGATGCAAGATGATAAGCTGTACATCGTCTATGCTGATGAGCAATCTCCTCAGCGATGCAGATTCACAATCGCACACGAGCTTGGACACATTTTCTTAGGGCATTTATTTAAAGCTGACGGCAACGGCTTTTTAATAACTGATGATGCCGAACATTCGGCAAATGTGTTTGCTCGGGATTTACTCGCCCCTGCCTGTGTTCTTCATGAACTGCAAGCGTTAACTTCCGCTGCAATTGCAAATTTATGCGACATCAGCCTTGAGGCGGCAACCTACAGGGCAGAAAGAATGGCGGAGCTTGAACGCAGAAACGCTTTTTATCTGTATCCCCTTGAAAAACAGGTAAAAGAGCAATTTGCGGAATTTATAAACAAAAGAAAAAACCTACCATAGCGGCAACTATGGTAGGAAAAATAGGAATAAAAAGGCGCTAACCTCTTTATATTTTATTGTACATTTATTGATGTTATTTGTCAATATAAAAATAAGGAGGCAAAAAATAATGGGGTTACTCTCTAAACTGTTCGGAAAATCAAAACAGCCGACACCACAACCGCAAACAAATGCAAAACCTGAAACTGGTAAATCGCATACAAAAGTATGTAAAGTTGCAGGTGTCACTTTTAACGGCAGACAGAAAATCTTGAAAAAACTTAAAGCTGATAAGAGTGCAGGCAAAACTCTCAATGTTAGTATGGAAGAATATGATTATCAAGGCGATCCTGCTATCAGAATTCTTGTAAATGGAATGGATGTAGGCAATCTACATACGGAAGATGTTACTTTTGTAAAAGAAAATCAAGGACGCATACTCGGTATCAAAGACTTTACAATCGCAGAACATTATGACGAACACGAAAATAAAGACGGCGATACAACATATACAACCCAGTATAACGCTAAGGTTAAACTTGTCATAGCAAATAAAAATTAAATAAAAAATCCGCCCTGACCTGTTGGCGCAAGTCGGAGCGGAAACCACCACACAGGGTGCAGTGATACTACTAAAAGCAATAATATTGTATCACACTCCCCTGAATTTTTCAAGTTTTGAATATCAGGGGATTTTTGCACCCTTTTTTAAACAAAAGGAGTGTATATTATGGCAAAAGCAAAACTTAAAAAGCGTGCAGACGGACGGTATCAGAAGTCTGTATATCTCGGCAAAGACGAGGACGGCAAACGCAGATATAAAACCGTCAACGGCTATTCTGTTAAGGAAGTTGAAGAAAAGGCACAGCTTATCAAGTTACAAATCGGCAAAGGTATGGATGTGCTAAACGCAGGAATGAAATGGGGCAAACTTGTCAATCTATGGCTCGCCTACAAAAAAACAATGCTTTCAGAGCGACAATACAAGAACTATGTAAATTATCTAAAGCATTTCTCCGCTCTCAATGACCGACCAATCAATAAACTTGTAAAGGCTGATTTTCAGCAAATTATCCTCGATGAGTACGCTTGCAATTCTCACACCGGCAAGCCGACAGCGAAAAAGACATTGAGAGAATGGCGAGGTGCGGCAAGGCAGGTGCTTAACTATGCAATTGAAAACCGCATAATTGATTATTCGCCTGCACAATACATTGATATTCCAAAGGACGCAAAAACCTCAGAAAGGCGAGCATTGACGGCACAAGAACAATTGTGGGTGGTATCCACAAAACACCGTGCGCAGTTGCCGGCTATGATAATGATGTTTGCAGGCTTGCGACTTGGTGAATGCCTTGCCTTGCAATGGCGAGATATAAACTTTGATAAGCGTACAATCAGCGTTCATCAAAAGCTAATAACAAAAGGTAAAGTGCATATTGAGCAAGGTGCGAAAACTATTTCAGGTGTGCGTACAGTTACAGACATTCCGCAAATTTTGATTGATTTTTTAAAAAAACAACCCGAACATAAACTTGATGATTTTGTTGTGACCTCTGCCAAAGGTACTCTGATGAGTGATACAGCGTGGCGAAGGCTCTGGAATAGTTATATGGCTGACCTAAATATCAAATACGGCGACTTTTTGGAGTATGAAAGACAGCCAAAAAGTAAGTACGATCCTAAAGGAGTGCCGTTTGTAATTGATAGGTTTACAGCTCATTCGCTCCGCCACACCTGTGCCACCAATTTGTTATATACAGGCCACGAACTCCACTATGTGCAAAAACAAATGGGACACGCTAAGCCGTCAACTACGCTTGACATTTATACGCACTATGTCGAATCATTGCCAAAACGCAAATCGAATAAAATAATCAGTATTGACGCATTGATTAAGGAGTTTAAACCTGCCCAAAAGCAAGCATAAGCACTATAAAATTGCGTGCATTGCAGTAATTTCAGAAAATCCCGATAAATACTAAGTTTTTCAGTGTTTTGTTGGTTTACTCATAACCGGTCGGTCCGGGGTTCGAGTCCCTGTTGGCGCACCAAAAAAGAAAGTACTCAAACGGGTACTTTCTTTTTATTTTACCGTTATGCGTGAACAGGGACTCGAAGGCGAGCGTTAAGAAAACAGTCCGGCGGACTGTTTTTAGCGAGAGCGTTGATGAATTTTTAGCTTTGAACAAGCCGCAACAAGCGAGGTAGAATAACTTAGATAGATAAAACACCTGTTGGCGCACCAAAAAAGAAAGTACTCAAACGGGTACTTTCTTTTTTTGTTTTTACTCTATCTTTTTCCAACAATACTTTTTCATAAAATCTGCAATTACGGTTATATCTTCACCCTCATAGTATTTTACAAGCAGTCTTTTAAATTCAGGCACTTTCTTTTCAGGAATCACCAAAAATCCGCCACCGTGTGAAATAAGATAGTGATTTGCAAAAATTACAGAGGCACGCTTGTTACCGTCAAGAAATATTTGTGTTTTCATACAATAAAGGCACAACTTAATTGCCGTATTGATAACTTCATCACTTTCTTCTATAATTTCACGGATTTTTTCTTTTACATCCAACTCATTAGGCAACGGTGGAACATATGAAGAACCTCCGATAGTAACTGGAACTCCTCTAATTCTTCCGCCTTCCGCAAAAAATCCTTCATTAACAACTCTTGCTATATGGCTGAGCATATAGTAGTCGGAACGACTTGCTATTACATCACGATCCAAAATAAATTCCCATGCGTGTTTTAAATTCAAAATTTTCTGAACATCTGTTGCAGTCACACCAGAAATTTTACCGTTATCTATGATTTCTTCAGTTTGTGGGAATGATGTAGCAACTCCCTCAAGAACAGCCTGATCATATATATTCATTTTCATATTTGCACGGGCAAACGCAATATTGTTTATAACATCAGAAGAAAGTTCATCTTCTGAATATCCCGCATTTGCAAGTTGTTTATCTATACTGCGAAGTTCTTTCCTGATTTCACGGGCTTCTCTGGCATTGCGGAGGAGCAAATTATATAATTCTTCCGTATATGCACCTACATAAGTTGATGTCTGTTTTCCTGCAACACGCTTTCTCACATAAAGATATTTTTCATTACCTCGTTCCTTAATTTCGGGAGTTCCGTCATACGGCATTAAATTTAACCTTGCATTAAGGTCAGCACGGCTTCTTAGTAACTCTTGTATTTCATTGTATTTTGCAGCCATTATAATTCTCCTTTGGGGTACATTCTCTTGTAAAAGTATAATACAATTCTCCCCAACAGTCAATGCACCTTGGGGAACATTTTTGCATTTTAAAGCCTAATTCGTTCCCCAATAATAAATTTCAAACATATTATATCCTACTCAAGTTCTTTTATGAAATCCATTAACACCAACAAATTCCAAAACACCCCTTATCACACAAACGGATAAGGGGTGTTTTTATTCATTAATTTTACTCTTTTTGAATTCGAGATACTTTATATAGTCAAGCACATCGCCACATTCCTCTTTTGTAAATGACTGCGGAAGAGAAACAGAGCGAATGTTGCGGTTAAACGAGAGCGGTTCGTCAATCAGACCGATGAGATAGTCAACCGACACATCAAAAAGTTTTGCAATGATTATTTTTGAATTATCGTCGGGGTCACTGCGGTTACATTCGTATGATGATATCGTATAGTGTGACACGCCCAAAAGCTCTGCAAGCTGTGCCTGCGACACGCCGTGGTCTTTGCGAAGTTCCTGTAAGCGTTCACCAATCATAATATCACCTCATAGCTTTAATAATTTAATTATAAATATTTTGCGAATTATAGTTTAAAATTATGAGAAATTTTAGAATTTTAATTGACAAGTGTGAAAATCTACATTATAATTCTTATATAAGCTGTGAATTTTCACAGTAATTTTAAGGAGGAATTATTTATGTATTGTCAAAAATGCGGCAAACAAATTGCTGACGGAAGTGTATTTTGTCAGCACTGCGGCGCACAAATAGGAAATGTTGTATCAGATAATTTTTCTAATCAAAATGCAAATCAAAATTATAATGTACAGCATACCGAAAAGCATGAAGAACCAATAAAAAACAAAGAAGAATTTATTGCCGATTTCCGCGCAAAGCACCCTGAACGAATGGTATATATAGTTATATTTATTATTCTAGAAATTGTTTCAACAATCGTATTTATAATGAATGTATCATCTTATATAGATCATCACCGTGATGAAAATCTCACAGGTATGATGATTGCGGCATTTCTCGAAATAATTGCAATAATTTTTGCATGTGCAATTCAAAAAGTAAACGCATCGGCAAATAAAGCATTTGACAGTTATATTACAAAAGAAAGCCGCAAAAAAACGAATGTAAGTACAAAATGGCTGTGTCCGAAATGCGGAAATTCAAATCCTGCCAACATAAGATACTGCTCAAACTGTAGTTGTCAAAAGCCGAATTTTGAACCGATTTCAGCTCAAACCGATGTTTGGCAATGTCCAAAGTGTGGAAAGATAAATCAAAATTATGTCGGAACATGCGGTTGCGGCACAAGAAAGCCATAAAGCAACAGGCTGTACAGATTGCGTACAGCCTGTTTTGTGTGGATATTAAAATGTAGTGGAGAACCGTGTTCTCCCCTTCGTGTGCGTTGCACACGATTGCACGCATTGCGTGCAAAATTGAATACACAATTTTCATCACATCAAAAATTATGTGAATAAGCAAACAGTATCATCAAGGCGGGCGTCCAATGAACGCCCCTACGGGTTTGTGACATTTACTGAATTTGTTTTACATAAATTCTGTGCCTTTACTTGCGTGTGTCCGATTAACCTCGCTATATTTTCTGTTTTTCAATTTTTAACCCAATTTGAATCAATGTCCGTTCTCCGTAATTCTGATTGCAACGGCGGTGACATCGTCTTCACGGTCGGCCTTACGGTGCTTTACCGCCTCGTCAACAACAGCCTTTGCAAGATCCTGGGTACTGCCCTCATTCCATGTGCGAATAAGCTTTTCAAGCCATTTGTCATCGCCCGTAATTACACCGTCTGATACCATAACAATCATATCCCCCGTTGTCAGATTTACCGTGTCGGTTGAAAATTTTATACCGTTTAGAATTCCTGCAGGGAGCGACGGCATTTCACGAACCGTTACCCTGCCGTTTTTCTTTACAAATGTTACGGGTGCGCCTGCTTTTTTAAAAGTGGTTTTGCCGGTGTAGAGGTCAACACTTGTGACATCAACCGTTGAAAGAGATTCGTCCTCACTTTTTACCATGAGGGCGGAGTTCACAATCTGCAAACAGCTGTCGGCTGAAAGTCCCGCCCTTAGCAGTCTTGTCATAACAGACGCCGCCATATTGCCGTCAACAGCGGCTCTGCCGCCCGTACCCATACCGTCACACACGAGCGCATATGTTTTGCCGAAACCGTCATTGAAATAATTTATACAGTCACCGCAGAGCTTACCGTTGTCGGCGGTGTGCTGGTCGCTTCCGATTTCAACATCAAACACGGGCATTTCGCACATTGCAATACGGATTCTGTTGCCCTCACGGCTGATTGTCGGAAGGTCAAATCTTCTTCCGCAACAGCGTGAAATCTCACGCATAACCTCGCCCTTAGAAAGCTTTTCGGACTTATTCGAGAGCGTAAGTTCCACGCTCATTCTTCCGCCGTTTGACACAAGGCAGATGCACTCCTCAACAATTGCACCGAGGCTTGTGAGGGCGCTGATTATCCGTTGTGCAGATTCGTTATCGCACCGCATTGTGTTGCGAAATTCATCAGCCAAATCGTGGAGAATATCGCCGATTCCGGAAAACTGCCCTGCAACAACGCTCCGCACATCGGTAATCCTTTGTTGTGCCTCAAGCGCCGACTGATATTCACGGTAGTTTGCGTTCATTGAACGGGCAATTTCGCCTTTTTTACAGCAGTTTTTTACGAAAGATTTTTCAACATCTCTTTCGCCTATTGTGCCGTTCGATTCAAGATACTCTTCAAGCCTTGCAAAATCGTCACGGGTGACACCGCCCTTGTGTTCATAGCAGTACATTTTCAGTCCGCAGGTTTCGCAGACTTCATTTCTTGTACCCTCACAAACAGCGTCAAATGTGGGCGAATAGAGCTTTTTCATCTTTTCGGAAACTTTTGAAACATCATTTTTCACATTGCCGACTGCCTTTGAGGCAAAGTCGAGTCGCATAACAATATTTTTTCGCAGAGCCTCTCCGAGCGATGTATTTTTGTCGCTTGAAAACACGGGTGAAATCACATTGCCGACCTCTTTCGGAAGAACCATAAACACCGCACTTGCGGCAAGACTTTCAACAAGCACACCCGACGGTGTTCCGAACTGCGAACCGAACGCAAGGCACATCACACCGTTTGAGATTACAAAGGCAATCGCACAGCCCAATTTTCCGAGCTGTGAAAAAAGCCCCGCCATAAGTCCTCCGAATGCAAAACCGCCGCAGATGTAGCCGTTCTCTCTTGACGCAATGCTGAAAATCGCCCCTGTTGAAATTCCGCTGATTGCACCGCCCGTAACCGAGCCGTAGCGTGAACAGAGCAAAATGACGAGCATTGCAATAATTCTGCCGAGCGAGATATTCTGCCACGCAATACTGCCGAAAGCCAGAATCAGGATACACCCCGACATAACCACGCTTGCGGTTTCCTGTTGCGAAAAAACTTCAAAACTTCTGTTGTCGCCTGCAAGGTGCAGTGCTGTGCTGATAAAATATGCCGCCGCACCTGCAATTACCGCCTCGGTTACGCAATCGGCAAAGGTTGTCAGCGTGCTTGTGCTTACGAAAAGCAACGAAACACCAGTTGCAAAAATCGGAACAAATGCCACAAGCGGAGCAAAAACCTTGCTTTTTGTAACCTTGTCAAGATCACCGAGCAGCCACCGCAGACCGCCTATTGCCGCCACAACGGCAAGGTATCGAAAGCTGTCCGAGGGTTTGAGCAGGACATAGCCGAATGCCGTGCCTAAGAGTGATGACAAAAGATACTTTCTCGGAACTGCCGCCGCAAATGATGCCCCGAACGGTGCAAGGCTTCCGAGAACCGCTCCCCGTGACACCAAAATTCCACAGAGCAGACAACCTGCGTTTGTGATCATTTTCCGCATAAAATCGCCCTGAACAGCATCCTGTCTGCGAACCAAAGTAGTTTTTGCTTCCATAAAAATCAACATCCCTTTAATGATTTACTTCTTTTTGTATTTTTATTATAGGATATTATGGGTAACAGTTTTGTCTTTTTGTGAATGAGAATTTTTATATTCTTTTGTAGAAACAAAGCTTTGGAAAAACTTAATAAAGTAATTACGCAAAAGATTGTTCAACATTAAAAAAAGCCGTTGTTAAAATTCTGATTTTGCATTATAATGGAGTAAACCAAAGTGAAAGGACAAACAAAATGATTATAATGTCAGTTGACCTCGGAAAAGCACGCACAGGCATTGCCGTATGCGACAAAACCGAGTTTTTAGCGTCGCCATATACGGTTATTTTTGAAAAGTCACCGAAACAGTTGCTTGAAAAGGTGTCAAATACAGCCAAAGAAACAAAAGCCGAGCTTATTGTTGTGGGACTTCCGAAAAATATGGACGGCAGTGAGGGCGAAAGCGCACAGAATGCCAGAGCGTTTGCCGAAAATCTGAGCAATGAAACAGGCATTGAATGCGTTATGCAGGATGAGCGCGGAACAACAATTACGGCTCACAATTTTCTCAACACCACAAATACAAGAGGAAAAAAGCGTAAAAATGTCGTTGACGAGGTTGCCGCCACAATAATTCTTCAGGATTATCTTGACAAAAGAAAATCGGGCTTAAACAGATAAAATCATAAAAGATTTACCCTTCCGATGATTTCGGAGGGTTATTTAATGTACATTTTGAGAATTTTGTTGATTATTGTAATTATTTATGGTAAAATTTTTTCGGAGATTTAATCTCTGATTTTACTTGAGAGAGGGATTCTATGTTTTGTCCGAATTGCGGAAATCAATGTCCTGACGGCACAAAATTCTGTCAGTCATGCGGTACACCGCTCACAAACAATCAACAGCAAAACACTCAGCCTGATTTTAACAATCAGCAGGCTAATTATCAGCAGCCTAATCAGCAATATCAACAGCCAAATTACAACCAATATCAGCAACCGAATCAGTATCGGCAACCGATGTACAATCAACCGTATCAGCAGTACCCACAGTATCCCGATAAATTCAACGGACATCAGATGGGTTGGTACAAATTTCTGATTTACTTTGCACTTTTTGCAGGTGCGTTCTTTAATGTATGCTATGCTGTTTTGTACATGACAGGCAGTATTTACGAAACCGAGCAAATTGATCCGCTTACCGTATATTCACTTTATCCGGGTGTAAAAGCGGTTGACATCGTGTATGGCATATTGCTTCTTGTACTTGCCGTTTTTATGGTCGTAACCCGTTTTCAGCTTTCAGGATTGAAAAAGAACGGTCCGAAAATGATTGTTGCACTTTACGGTCTTAATATTGCTATTGCGATTATTTATGCCATTTTAATTTCATGCACAACAGATTACATGGCATTCGATGCGTCAACAGTCGGTCAGTGCGTTATACCGATTGTTATGGCAATTGTCAACAAGGTTTATTTTGACAGAAGAAAAGATATTTTCGTGAATTAAATTATGTTGAGAATTTTATAACCTAAAATTCAAGCACGCCGCAGTTTTTCTCACTTGAAACTGCGGCGTGCTTTTAAGTTAAATGCTTTAGTACTTTTAAGTACTATAAAATCATTATATCACCCATTTATGATAAAGTCAATAGTACCGATAGATACTATGCAGGGTGATAATATGTATTTTAAAAGACTGCGTGATTTGCGAGAAGATCATGATATGAAACAAAGTGAAGTTGCCGAATATTTAGGAATTCAGCAGACGGTCTATTCACGCTACGAAAGAGGATTTCAGTCAATTCCTGTTGAGCATTTAATTAAACTGGCTGATTTGTACAAAGTTTCCACAGATTACATTCTCGGCAGAAAATAGTTGCAAATTAAAAATTAAAGTCGGGCAGCAGATTTTCAATGCAAAATTTCTGTTTCCCGACTTTTTTATTTGTGATACGGCGAGCCGCCGTTCCCTGTTCGTGTAAACAGTATATTATTGAAAAAACATATTATGCCCGAGCGAAAGTTTTTTAAAATTGAAAGTTGAAAATGGAAAATGGAAAATTGCGGTCGGGCAGACAGTTTGCAAACGAAAAAATACCACTTATGCAGTAAAAAATACCGCATAGCGAAAAACTGTTGAAATTCAAAACTGATTACTATATACTTTGACTTGCAAAGGAGGAAGAGTATGAAAGTAAAAATCAAGATTGATAAAGACTATAAAAAGCCGTTGTGCGTTATATACACCTCGGAAGTTTCTGACGAAATTAACGAATATTTAAAACTGCTCTCGAAAAGCTCTGAGAAAACGCTGACAGGTCGCAACGGGGAGGATATAGTAATAATCAAGCCCGATGAAATCAACAACATATACACGGCAAACGGGAAGATTTTTGCGGTAACTTCTCGAGGCGAATACAGCATAAACACTCGGCTGTACAAACTTGAAGAAACGCTTGACAGCAAAAAATTTGTGCGAATTTCAAACTCTGAAATTATTAATTTGAATGAAGTGAAATCTTTCAATTTAAAAATTTCGGGAACAATATATGTTGAATTTTTCAACGGCAAAAACACCTATGTGTCACGCCGTTATGTTCCTAAAATCAAAGAAAGGTTAGGTGTGTAAAATGAAAATGAACTTAAAAAAACAATTTATTCTGCGATTTCTTATTGGTATGCCGATTGGACTGTTGATTTGTTATTTTATTACACTTTTCATATCAATCGGAGTTGGTGACGGTAACTTTTATCCCGTACCAACCGAACTTACAAATCTCTGCAAATCACAGCTTAATGCGGTTATTGTGCAGACAATAGCAGGTATGATTTACGGAGGAATGTGGGGCGGTGCATCGGTAATTTGGGAAGTTGATTCGTGGAGTCTTACCCGACAGACCGTTACACATTTGATTGTGATTTCCGTGATATCATTCCCGATTGCCTATGTAATGCGTTGGATGCCACACAACATATACGGAATTCTAATCTATTGTGCAATTTTTCTTTTTATTTATTTTGGCATTTGGCTCGGAACATATTGCAAAATCAAGGCACAAATCAAACAAATCAACAGCAAAATCAATTCGTGATACGGCGAGTCACCATTCCCAATTCCTGTAGATAGTTTGTAATATAAAAACATATTATGCCCGAGCGTAGCATTGCAACCGTTTGAACAATTCTGTAGGGGTAGCCTTGCAACCTTTATCCGCCACAGGTGGCGGTCGCAAGGCTACCCCTACAAATAAACAACAACCTCCATATACAAAAAAATAGTAGGGAAACAATGCTTTGCATTTTGCAAACTGTCTTCACGAACGAAAAAAATACACGGTATGTACCATTTGGCACATACCGTGGTTTTTTTATACATTATATGTTTTCAGTTAAATCAGAAGTCCATAATTTCATCATCTTCAAGAGCAACGATAACATCGTCTGTATCGTCATTCTCAACGATTTCTGCCTCAGAATTACTCTCAAGCTGAACATCTGCATATCTCTGCATACCTGTACCTGCAGGGATAATCTTACCGAGGATAACATTCTCTTTAAGACCGACGAGCGGATCAACCTTACCCTTGATAGCGGCATCTGTAAGAACTCTTGTTGTTTCCTGGAATGATGCGGCTGAAAGGAAGCTGTCTGTTGCAAGAGCGGCCTTTGTGATACCGAGGAGGAGCTGAGTGAATGTTGCCTCACGAAGACCTTCTTCGCCGTTGGCAATACGCTTTTTAATCTGCTCATTCTCGTAAAGAACTTCGTTCTTGTCATAGGTCTGACCTGACATAAAGCCTGTGTCGCCTGCGTCCTCAACCTTAACCTTACGCATCATCTGACGAACGATAACCTCAATATGCTTATCGTTGATTTCAACACCCTGTAAACGGTAGGTACTCTGTACTTCCGAAATAAGGTAGTTCATGACTGCCTCGGGTCCGAGAATATCGAGTATATCGTGCGGATTAACAGCACCATCGGTAATCTTGTCACCCTTTTTGATGTGGTCGCCGTCAAATACCTTTACACGGAAACCGAAAGGAATGAGGTAAGCTCTTTCTTCGCCTGTTTCCTTGTTAAAGATAACAGCGTGCTTTGCGTTTTTGATTTCTTCAAAACGAACATCACCGTCGATTTCACTGATGATTGCAAGGCTCTTTGGTTTACGAGCCTCGAAAAGCTCTTCAACTCTCGGAAGACCCTGTGTGATATCTTCGGCAGATGCAACACCGCCGGTATGGAATGTTCTCATTGTAAGCTGTGTACCCGGCTCACCGATTGACTGAGCGGCAATAATACCGACAGCCTCACCGACAGTAACAGGCTGACGGTTGGCAAGGTTAGAACCGTAGCACTTACGGCAAGCGCCGTGTTTTGCACGACATTCAAGTACCGAACGAATCTTGATGTGGTCAACACCCGAATTAACGATGATGTCAGCCTCTTTGTCGCCCATCATAACATCCTTTGAAACAAGAACATTACCGTTAGAATCGCAGAAGTCATCAAGGAGATATCTTCCGATAAGACGCTCATGGAGTCCCTCGATAACATTTGATTCGCCTGCTTTGATGTCAAAGATTTCAAGACCTTCTGTAGTACCGCAGTCCTCTTCACGGATAATAACTTCCTGTGATACATCAACAAGACGGCGGGTAAGGTAACCTGAGTCGGCTGTACGAAGAGCTGTATCGGCAAGACCTTTACGAGCACCACGGGATGAAATAAAGTACTCCAAGATGTTAAGGCCTTCACGGTAGTTAGCTCTGATAGGAATTTCGATTGTTTTACCTGATGTATTGGCGATAAGACCACGCATACCTGCAAGCTGTCTGATCTGGCTCATACTACCACGGGCACCTGAGTCAGCCATCATGAAGATTGGGTTGTAGCGGTCAAGGTTTTTCTGGAGGGCGTCGGTTACATCGTTAGTAGCCTTTTCCCAGATACGAAGAACTTCTTCGTAACGCTCCTCGTTTGAACGAAGACCCATCATAAACTCATCACGAATAACATCAACTTCCTTCTCTGCCTCGGCAATAATCGCCTTCTTCTGAGGAGGAATAACTGCGTCACAAACGGCAACGGTAATAGCACCCTTTGTAGAATACTTATAGCCCTGTGCCTTAATGTGGTCAAGAACAACGCTTGTTGTTACGGGACCGTGAATTTTGATACATTTATCGATAATCTTCTTAAGACCCGATTTACCAACGAGGAAGTCAACCTCAAACTTGAATCTGTTTTCGGGGATACTTCTGTCGATAAAGCCGAGATCCTGAGGAATAGGATTGTTAAAGATAATCTTACCGATTGTTGTGTCTACAATACCGGATTCGATTTTTCCGTCAATTTCAAGCTCACGGCGAACCTTGATTTTTGAGTGAAGCTCGATGACGCCTGTCTGATAAGCCATCATAACTTCATCAACATCACGGAATACCTTTCCTTCGCCTCTCTCACCGTCCTTATCAAGTGTAAGGTAGTAAGAACCGAGGATCATATCCTGTGTAGGAACTGTAACAGGCTGACCGTCAGAAGGTTTGAGGAGGTTGCCTGCTGCGAGCATAAGGAATCTTGCTTCTGCCTGTGCCTCTGCCGAAAGAGGTACATGGACAGCCATCTGGTCGCCGTCAAAGTCAGCGTTGTATGCTGTACAAGCGAGCGGATGAAGTTTAAGAGCACGACCTTCAACAAGAACAGGCTCAAATGCCTGAATACCAAGACGGTGAAGTGTTGGAGCACGGTTGAGGAGAACAGGGTGTCCCTTGATTACAACTTCAAGTGCGTCCCAAACATTGTCCTTTGCACGCTCAACAGCTTTTCTTGCTGATTTGATATTCTGCTCTGCTTTAGTTTCAACAAGGCGTTTCATAACGAACGGCTTGAAGAGTTCAAGTGCCATTTCCTTAGGAAGACCGCACTGATACATTTTGAGTTCAGGTCCTACAACGATAACCGAACGGCCTGAGTAGTCAACACGCTTACCGAGAAGGTTCTGACGGAAACGGCCCTGCTTACCTTTAAGCATATCCGAAAGTGACTTGAGGGCACGGTTGTTAGGTCCTGTAACGGGTCTGCCTCGTCTGCCGTTGTCGATGAGTGCGTCAACGGATTCCTGAAGCATTCTCTTCTCGTTGCGGATGATGATTTCAGGTGCGTTAAGCTCAAGGAGCTTTTTAAGTCTGTTGTTACGGTTGATAACTCGGCGATAGAGGTCGTTAAGGTCACTTGTTGCAAAACGACCGCCGTCAAGCTGAACCATAGGACGGATATCCGGCGGAATTACCGGAACAACATCGAGAATCATCCACTCGGGACGGTTGCCCGACATTCTGAAGCTTTCAACAACATCAAGTCTTTTAAGGAGTCTAACTCTCTTCTGTCCCGATGCAGTTTCGAGTTCTTCTTTAAGTGAAGCGGAAAGAGCATCAAGGTCAATCTCGGCAAGGAGCTTTTTGATTGCCTCGGCACCCATACCTGCTTCAAAGTCATTCTCATACTTCTCACGCATATCATTGTACTCACCCTCGGTAAGACACTGATACTTTGCAAGGTCACGGCAGTCGCCGGGATCTGTTACGATGTACTGTGAGAAATAGAGTACATTCTCCAAAAGCTTGGGAGAAATATCAAGCATAAGGGCAATTCTTGAAGGAATTCCCTTGAAATACCAAATGTGCGACACGGGAGCGGCAAGCTCAATGTGTCCCATACGCTCTCTTCTGACCTTTGAACGGGTTACTTCAACACCGCAACGGTCACAGATTTTACCCTTAAAACGGATTCTCTTGTATTTACCGCAGTGACATTCCCAGTCCTTTGTCGGTCCGAAAATGCGTTCGCAGAACAAGCCGTCTCTTTCAGGCTTGAGAGTACGATAGTTAATTGTCTCGGGCTTTTTAACTTCGCCGTAAGACCATTCTCTCATCTGCTCAGGAGAAGCAAGTCCGATTTTAATTGAGTCAAAAACATTATTATCTATCATTGCATTTCCTCCTTACATATCGTCACTGCCAAAGTCATCGCTGAAATCATCCGATGTGTAGCTGTCCTCTTCAACATCGGCAAGTGAATCGTCAAACATATTGCCTTCTTCGCCGCCCTCGTCAAGAGTGTAGCCGTCCATTGATGTCATTACATGGTCTTCTTCAAATTCCGGATTTGTTGCATCAACAATATCCTCGTCCTCATCAAACTTCTGCTTAATGTCAATTTCCTCACCGTCAGAGTTAAGAACACGAACATCAAGTGAAAGTGACTGGAGTTCCTTAATAAGAACTCTGAATGACTCAGGAATACCCGGAGCAGGAATATTCTGACCTTTAACGATAGCCTCGTAGGTCTTAACACGGCCGACAACATCGTCCGACTTAACTGTAAGAATTTCCTGAAGTGTATAAGCAGCGCCGTAAGCCTCAAGTGCCCAAACTTCCATCTCACCGAAACGCTGACCGCCGAACTGGGCTTTACCGCCGAGTGGCTGCTGTGTAACGAGAGAGTAAGGACCTGTGCTTCTTGCGTGGATTTTTTCATCAACGAGGTGATGGAGCTTGAGGTAGTACATATAACCTACTGTTACAGGGTTATCAAAACGCTCGCCTGTACGGCCGTCAACAAGCCATGTCTTACCGTCCTCGCTGTAACCTGCGTCTTTAAGACACTGGAAAATATCCTGCTCATGAGCGCCGTCAAATACAGGTGTCATAATCTTCCAGCCAAGTGCCTTTGCGGCATAGCCGAGGTGAACCTCAAGAACCTGACCGATGTTCATACGAGAAGGTACGCCCAACGGGTTAAGTACAATATCAAGCGGAGTACCGTCAGGAAGGAACGGCATATCTTCCATTGGGAGAATTCTTGAAATAACACCCTTGTTACCGTGACGACCTGCCATCTTATCGCCTACGCTGATTTTTCTCTTGAGTGCAAGATAAACTCTTACAACCTTGTTTACACCGGGCTGAAGTTCGTTTCTGCTGTCTGCACGGGTAAACACCTTAACATCAACAACAGTACCGCATTCACCGTGAGGCACACGGAGAGATGTATCTCTGACTTCTCTTGCCTTTTCACCGAAGATTGCACGAAGGAGTCTTTCCTCGGCTGTAAGCTCTGTTTCACCCTTTGGAGTTACTTTACCGACAAGGATATCGCCTGCTTTAACCTCAGAACCGATCTGAATGATACCGTCCTCGTCAAGATACTTGAGAACATCTTCACCTACATTCGGGATATCTCTTGTAATCTCTTCGGGTCCGAGCTTTGTATCTCTTGCCTCTGTGTCATATTCTTCAATGTGAATTGATGTATAAACATCATCACGAACGATTTTTTCGTTGATAAGAACAGCATCCTCGTAGTTGTAACCTTCCCATGTCATAAAGCCGATGAGAGCGTTCTTACCGAGAGCAACTTCACCGTTTTCGGTAGCGGGACCGTCTGCGAGAACTTCACCCTTCTTAACTCTCTGTCCTCTTGACACGATAGGACGCTGGTTGATACATGTACCCTGGTTAGAGCGGAGGAACTTGATAACCTCAAAGTCCTGAACTCTGCCCGAGTCATACTGTACACGAATGTTACGGGCGTCAACGCTCATAACGATACCGTCTTCCTCAGCGAGGATACAAACGCCTGAGTCTGTACCTGCCTTGTACTCCATACCTGTACCTACGATAGGAGCTTCACTGCGGAGGAGCGGAACTGCCTGACGCTGCATGTTCGCACCCATGAGAGCACGGTTTGCGTCATCGTTTTCAAGGAACGGAATCATAGCCGTAGCAACAGATACAACCATCTTAGGAGATACATCCATGAAGTCGAATCTTTCGGGAGAATACTCTACGAACTCGTCACGGTAACGACCTACGACTCTTGAATGAACAAATCTGCCGTTTTCATCAAGCGGTTCGTTAGCCTGTGCAACAGCGTAGTTATCCTCAACATCGGCTGTCATATAAACAACCTCGTCGGTTACAACGCCTGTTTCCTTGTCAATTTTACGATAAGGAGCTTCGATAAAGCCGTACTTGTTGATACGGGCAAATGAAGCAAGATATGAGATAAGACCGATGTTAGGACCTTCAGGAGTTTCGATAGGACACATTCGGCCATAGTGTGTGTAGTGTACGTCACGAACCTCAAATCCTGCACGATCTCTTGAAAGACCGCCCGGACCGAGGGCTGAAAGACGACGCTTGTGGGTAAGCTCTGCAAGTGGGTTACCCTGATCCATGAACTGTGAAAGCGGTGAAGAACCGAAGAATTCTTTAATTGCCGCTGTTACGGGACGGATATTGATGAGTGAGTTAGGCGAAAGCGACTCCATATCCTGTGACTGGGTTGTCATTCTCTCTCTTACAACTCTTTCAAGACGGGAGAAACCGATTCTGAACTGGTTCTGAAGAAGTTCGCCTACGCAGCGGATTCTTCTGTTGCCGAGGTGGTCGATATCATCTGTATTACCGACACCGTGAGCAACACAGTTGAGGTAGTTGATTGTTGCAAAGATATCGTCAACCGTGATGTGGTTAGGAACAAGCTCATCTGCACGGCTTCTGAGCATTTCCTTGAGGTCATCCTCATTCTCGCAGGAATCAAGAATTTCGCAAAGAACATCAAAACGAACATGTTCTTTGATGTCGCACTCTGCTTCTGCGTCAAAATCAACATAGCAAGCGATGTCAACCATACCGTTTGAAATAACCTTAACGATTGTTTCATCGGCAGCCTTTACATAGGCAATCTTAACACCTGCGTTTTCGATTTCAAAAGCCTTTTCCTTTGTGATTTTTTCATCACGAAGAGCCATAACCTCGCCTGTGCGTGGGTTGGCAATCGGCTCTGCAAGAACCTGACCTTCAAGACGGTTTGCAATACCGAGCTTTTTGTTGTATTTATATCTGCCTACTCTTGACATATCATAACGACCGGGGTCAAAGAACAGGTTGTTTATGTGTGTCTGCGCACTGTCAACTGTCGGAGGCTCAGACGGACGGAGCTTTTTGTAAACCTCGATAAGACCTTCTTCAACATTTGAAGCGGCATCCTTTTCGATAGTAGCTCTCATTCTTTCATCGTCACCGAAATAGTCGAGAATTTCGGCATCCGAGCCAAGACCGAGTGCTCTGATAAATGATGTAACGGGAAGCTTACGGTTCTTATCAATACGAACATAAAAAACATCGTTTACATCGGTTTCATACTCAAGCCATGCACCACGATTCGGGATAACTGTTGTTGAATACAGTTCCTTACCGGTTTTATCGTGATCCATTTTATAGTAAACGCCCGGGCTTCTTACAAGCTGTGAAACGATAACACGCTCAGCACCGTTGATAACGAATGTGCCGCTTGCGGTCATCAGCGGGAAATCGCCCATAAATACATTGCTCTCTTTGATTTCACCCGTTGACTTGTTCAAAAGTCTTGCGGTTACTCTGAGAGCAGCTGAATATGTTGCATCACGAACCTTACACTCAATTACGCTGTAGTTCGGGTGATCAACATCAAGTGTGTAGTCGATAAAATCGAGAACAAGGTTGTCCTGATAATCGGTAATGCCCGAAACATCTTTAAATACTTCTTTAAGACCTTCGTCAAGCAACCATTTGTATGACGCTTTCTGAATGTCGATAAGATTAGGCATATCAATTACTTCATCGATTTTACCAAAACTCATTCTTTCGGTGTTGCCAAGCTTTACGGGTTTGACATTAACCATAGGCGTATCACTCCTTAAAAAATCTATGAAACGGGGCAAGCGGTACTGAAAATCTGCTCATAAAAAGCTCTTGACACAAAAGGATTTTTGTGATAATATCCCCTTGTCGGATAAAGTTTTTTGCGGATTTTCCCGACCTCTTCGGTACATATCCCCATTATGGTACATTTTATTATTCTATATTGAAATAATCAATAAGTCAAGAGAATTTTCGGATTTTTTTCGGATTTTACTGACTTTTTTATATTTTTACAAGTTTTATTTCCCGAAAAGAATTATTTTTCTTTTCGGGCTATTTTTTACATCCCAATGCAACACCCGACATGGTGTATGGTTTTAGACCATGTAACGATAAGATACAAAGAGCGATATATGCACTGTAACATTTGCTTCCATATATAAAAATCGGGTGGCAGAGATTTGCTGTTCTGCAAAACTGTCACCCGATTTTTATTAAATCAGTCGTATTCTGATTTGAATTGTTTTTCCAGATAATCTTTTATTCGGCTTATGCCTGATGGCATATCAAGGTTGAATAGTACAAATACAAACAACGCAAATATACAACCGCCTAAACCAAGCCAAAATGATTCAACCATATCTGCGGCACAAAAAATAAAGATTACAAGCGACAAAAGCAAAAAGGTAATTTCCGGTAGGGCGATACCTATAATTCTATTTCCTTTTTTCGTTTTGAATACTCTTCCGTAAAAATATGGACGCACCGTTGATTGACAACCGTGTGTGTCCTTTGTACCGAAATTGTAAAACAGACAAAGCAAATTTTTTCGATGCGACACCCAGTTTATGCCAAGGTCATAGTCCACATACTTTCGCATATATTTTACATTTCTTTTTGAACTGAGTATTCTTTCAATTTCAGCTGTGCTGTAATCTGATTTAATATTTATAAACATAGCTTTGTACTCTTATTTCCCCATATCATCATATCTGTCCAGAAACGAAATCTTATCATCGCCTTGTTTATATGAAATAATCGTATCGAGGTTGACATTTTCAACGCTATGGAAAATGTTGCTTTCAATCTGGGGATTGATTTTCTTCAGATTTGCGATAAGCTGTTTTATTTCCTGTCGTTTTGAGCCTGTGTTGCTGTTCGGGGAACAGGTTGTGCAGGTGTCCGTAAAACGGCACGCACATTGAATGAAATTCAGCTTGTTGTAATCTCGCCAATGCTTGATTTCAGCCTCACGAACGAGGTAGAGAGGGCGGATAAGTTCCATTCCCTCATAGTTTGTGCTGTGGAGCTTCGGCATCATCGTCTGAACCTGACCGCCGTAGAGCATACCCATAAGAATAGTTTCTATAACATCGTCATAGTGATGACCGAGTGCGATTTTGTTACAGCCGAGCTGCTTCGCCTTTTTGTAGAGATAACCTCTCCTCATTCTTGCACAAAGGTAGCAGGGATATTTGTCAACATTGTAAACAGAATTAAAAATATCTGTTTCAAAAACAGTTATAGGAATGTTCAGCCTGCGGGCGTTGCTCTCGATTACATCACGATTTTCAACGCTGTAGCCCGGGTCCATTACAAGAAAAACAAGCTCAAACGGAAATTTATTGTGCCTTTTCAACTCCTGAAAAAGCTTTGCCATCAGCATTGAATCCTTGCCCCCCGAAATGCAGACGGCAATTTTATCGTTCGGCTCAACAAGCTTGTACTCGATTATCGCCGCAGTAAATCTGCTCCAAATCGTCTTGCTGAATTTTTTGCGGATGCTTTTTTCAACATCGGTTGCATAGTCCTCATTCTCGAATTGACTTCTCAACCAACTGTAGTAACCGCCCTCAAGATTCACGGCATTGAATCCGTCATCACGCAGATTTTCTGCAAGCTCGTCACTTATCTGACCGCTTTTGCAACAGAGGACGACAAGCTTGTCTTTTGGCAAAAGTGAATTATCCTCTTTGATTTTTGCAAGCGGAATATTCTTTGCTCCGTCAATGTGACCGTATTCAAACGAAATTTCATCTCGGATATCGACAAGAGTATATTCCTCGTCAAGCTTTCTCACCTGTTCTATTGTAATCTGATTGTTTTCCGATTTAAACATTCATAACCCTTCAATCTCTGTTTTTGCTGTTTTTTATTGCAACAATTGTTATATCGTCAAATTGCTCCGCATTTTCGGTAAAGTCCGTCAAAGCGTCATAAACTCCGTCACACACACCTTTTGCAGTCTGTTCGGCATTTTGACAGGCAGACACAAGTCTTTCGTTGCCGAAAAATTCATTATCCGCATTTGTTGCCTCGTTCACACCGTCGGTGTAAAGGCAGATTATATCACCGTTTCCAAATTCAGCGCTGTTCACAACATACCTTGCATCATCAAACACACCAAGCATTATACAGGGCTTACATTCTAAAAATTCAGCCTTGCCGTTGCTCACCGCAACAGGCTTGTTATGACCTGCATTTATGTACAAAAAGCTGTCGCTGTTTTTGTCAAAAATCACGGCGAATGCAGTTACAAACATTCCCTCGGGATTTAACGAACAGAGTTCCCTGTTGATTTCTTCAAATGCCCTGTCGGGTTCTGCATTTTCGGTCATTTTTTCGTGGATAAGAGTTTTTGCAAAAGCCATAAACATTGCCGCCGCAACACCCTTGCCCGACACATCGCCGACTACGGCACATATTCTGCCGTCAGGCAATGCAAAGCAATCGTAAAAATCGCCGCCTACCTGTCTTGCAGACTCCATTCTTGCCGAAACATCAAAACAATCGGCAAAGACAACATTCTTTTCTCTCGCAATTATTCCGTACTGAATCCGCCTTGCAACCTCAAGCTCGGTTTCATTTTTAGCCTTTTCACTCGCAAGGGCGGAATTTTTTTCAACATAAGTTTCTACATCGTGAGCCATATCGTTGAAATAATCAGCCAAAATCTGAATTTCATCGTCAGAGCCGAGTTTTATCGGCACAAACGCTTTCTTTGTATTTGTGCCGTCAGCCTTGTCGGAAAAGTATCCTCGAATTTTTTCAAAAATCAAAAGTATCGGATTATACATCTTTTTTCTGACAAACCGCATTACAAGCAAGAATACAATTGCCAGCACAACAAACAACGCAAGAACTCGCATTGCAGTATAAAAAATAATTTCCGTATAAATCTGCGTCAGCGAATAGTCCGCACCGATTAATGCAACAGGCTTGCCGTCATTGCCTTGAACTGCTGAAAATGCCGTGTAAAAACTGCCGAAGCTGTCGTTCTGATATTCATAAGCCGTGACAAGGTTAGGATTTTCCCATGCCTCTTTTTCAGCGTTCCACAAGCTGTGGTCAACCTCTGCACCTGCACTTCTCACCTTCAAAACATTCTCGTTTTCGCTGTCATCATCGGCAACAGTCATAACATATGTAACCTTGTTTTCGTCAAAATTCGGAATGTAAATGTACATATATTCAAGGTGGTTCGTCTGACAAATCCACCTCAAGGTCTTAACGGCTTTCCGATATTCTTCGGAATCGGGATTATCAAGCACTGCGTTTATATCGCAGCGTTCAAAAGTTTCTGTTGCAACCTTTGACGCACTTTCGGTCAGCTGTCGTGTAAACCGCCTTGTGCGCTGAATGTTTTCAATGCAATTGAGCGTACCCGAAACAATCACCGCCAAAATAAACAGCACAAGTATGTGAAAGAAAAGCCTTTTGAAAATCGACTTTTTGACTTTTATTTTGTCGATTGGTTTTTCGGATTTTTTCATTAACAGTCACCGCTTTCTTTCCACACACTTTTTCATCTTGTATTTTAACACGAATGTGCAATAAATGTCCACATTTTTATTCGTACGGTATGTCCCCGTTCCCCGTTCGTGTCGTAGGGCGGATAATATCCTCCCGTCTGAAATATAGTCGCAAGGCTACCCCTACAAGTATAGATTTACTTTCATATAAAGCAATATAAAGCAAAAATTGCATCAATGCCGTATTCGGGCATCTGATGCAATTCATTTATCTAACTATCTTCTCGAACAGACAGCGGTGGCACACCGCCGACCACAATTTTCCATTTTCAATTTTCCATTTTTAATTAAGCAAAAACAGCCGACTGCCTTGCAATCGACTGTTTAATAATCGGATTATATCTTGCAATCGACTGTTTAATAATCGGATTATATATCAATTACCATCTTGCGTCAAGTTCGGCTTTGGTGGCTCTTTTTTTCTTTCTTGCGACATATCTTGAATATCTTGAAAGCTTTCTGTCACGAAGGAAGAATACAAAAGCGATTGCGCCGAGGATAACTGCAACAAGCACAAACCAAAGACCTACATTTGCGGATCTCTGAACTGCGGCAACAAGAGTCGGTGTGCTTGCGGCATTTGACTTTGCAAGAGCCTTGTCGGCAGACTTTACGGACTGAACGGCAACGCTTGATGCTGTGTCCGAGTAGTTCTGATTCTTTTCATTTGAAAGAATGAACTGCGACGCACCTGTTGAAGAAGGCATCTCAATCGGAGCGGCTGAAACCGCCGGAGAAACCTCACCGCTTACAACCTCTGTTTTTGGGTTTGCAACTGCGTTGTCGCTGAACAGTGCGTTGTATGTTTTCTCATCAACAATACCTGTTGAATCGAGTGAATTCTGATTCTGGAAATTTGCAACGGCCTGCGCTGTATATTCACCGTAGTAGCCTGTTGCATCCATTGCAAAGTAGCCGAGCTTTATAAGCTGCTGCTGAATTGCAGTTACTTCATCGTTTTCGTCACCGTTCTGATACTGAACTGCCTCTGTTACAGGCTCTGTTGTCGCCTCTGTGGGAGCAGTTGTTTCTTCTTCGTGCTTATCCTCAGTCTTTGTTGTTGTATCGGCTTTTGGAGCTTCGGGAGCATTCTCCGAATAAAGTGTATTTCTCGAATCGCCTGCAATACCATCAACTGTAAGACCTGCGGCTTTCTGGAATGCCTTATAAGCCTCTTCTGTTGCGTCACCGAAGTAACCGTCAACTGCACCGTCATAATAGCCGAGGTCAGCAAGTCTTTGCTGAATCTTCTTTACCTCAGCACCCGATGAACCGTTCTTGTAAACACTCGGTGTGTTGCTTGAAGATGATGAGCTGCCTGATGAACTTGAAGAACCTGATGAGCTTGAACCCGATGAACTGCTTGACGAAGTGTTTGAAGGAGTCTTGCTCGATCTGCCCTGTGAATCAAAGTAATATGTAGTACCGTCAATTGTTCTTGAAGTATTTACAATGTACTCGCCGTTTTCGTAGTAGTAGTAGTTGCCGTTAAAGCTTTCCCAACCGTTTGTTACATATGAAACTGCGGCAAGCTTGAACCAGTATGTCCAATTGTTATAACCGCCGATTGCCTCATAGCAAACACCGTATTCATCACCTCTTGCGTCAACCTCCATACCGTTGCCGACATAGACACCGACATGACCGGGACGCCAAAGTCCAAGACCGTGAACATTAGGAATTCCTGCGCTTACCGAACCTGTTTCGGTAGCTGTTTCAAGCTGTGGATTACCGCATCTTTCGCCGCCGGCATATGAATAGATAAGACCTGAACAGTCAACTGCTCCGGGGGTTGAACCGCCGTAAACATATGACCATCCGCTGTTATAGGCATTGAGTGCCCATTCTGCAAGACCTGCACCCGTGCCTTTTGCACCGGCAGAAAATGAAGAACCGAATACGCATACACTTGAAAGTGTGAGGACACTCAGAATGATTGCAGTAATCTTTTTTATTCTCTGCATCGTTAATTACCTCCATTTTTATCAGAGAGTCAAAGCTCTTACAGAAAAATGACGACCGACTCAAAGTACAGTCCGTTTTAATCTGTACGGAAGATTTGACCGAAAAATTGTTACCAAATCTGACAGTAAATTACAAATCAGGTTACACCTTGATAACAACATTGTAACCATTATAACATCACTCTTTTAAAAAATCAACCCCAAAGCCCGTATTTTTTGCTAATTCAGAAAATTTGATGCAGTTTCACTCACAAAATCTTCATTTCAAGCACCAAAATAAAGCGAATTATTACGAAATTTGTAACCTTTTGTAATATTTACAGAGTACCGTCAACATAAATCTCGCATCAAAAAAGCAGCTCCCGCACCAAGCATTTGGAGCGGGAGCTGCTTTTATTCGGTTTCCGTAATACAATTATGAAAAAAACAGAGGAGAGAAAATTTCAAAATGAAATTTTGCTGAGTAAAATATGAATTAAAAATTACGGCATTACTGGTATTCGCAAACACTTGCCCATTTGAGAAGGAACTCTCTCTCTTCGGGTTTGCCCTTAACAGACTGTGATGCGGCTACAATCGGAAGCCAGCGGTCAACATATTGACGGGCTGTGTCGGTCTTTGTGCAGTAAAGCTTCATATACTTTTCTGCAAGCTCTTCCTGATGATTCAAACGGAACAAGAGGTAAGTTCTTGCGGCATCGGCTGAACCGTTACCCTGTGTTGCGTGTGACCAGTCAATAACATACGGTGTACCCGACTCGTCAATGATAACATTACTTGGGTTGAAATCGCCGTGACAAACCTTTGTGTGGTTCGGCATACCGTTAAGACGGGTTTCAAGCTCATATCTTGTTGTTGCGTCAAGGTCGGTTTCGCTGATTTTGCGTTTCATCTTATCCTTGAGTTTGTTAAGCAACGGTGCTTTTTGGCTGAGGATTTTAACCTGAATGTCAACAAAGAGATTGAGGTATTCGTCCTCTTTTTCGGGATGCTCTGCCATAAGCTCCGCAAGAGTTTTGCCCTCGATGAAGGTGGAGATGATTGCCCATTTTCCGTCAATCTTTGTAACCTCTTCAATTTTCGGAATATTGAGTCCTGTTTCCTCAACTCTCGCCTGATTAAGAGCCTCGTTAAGAATATCTGATTTCGGATAACACTCGTCAAAAACTTTGGCTGCAAGCGCACCGTCTTTATAAACTACCTTGTTCTCTCTTTTTGCAAGAACTGTATCTAATTTCATAATAAAGCCCCTTTCGCTTTAAAATATTAAAAATTCATCAAGCAATCTTTCATTGCTTCGGTTATATTATACAACAATTTCAGGGGTTAGTATAGTGTAAAAATAACAAAATAATTTTAATTTTCTTTGTGCATTTAGCAAATACAAATAAAATATTTTTTACCTTTCAAACAAAAAGAGCAAGATATTTTATGCGAAGTGCATAAAAATTTGTTAAACTTTTAACTAAATATTTGTGAAATTTTTAACATTCTTTTGTGCATTGTGCATAATAGTTTGTAATATTAAAAGCACATTACGCCCGAGCGGAAGTTTATTTAAATTGAAAGTTGAAAATGGAAAATTTCGGTATTATCCATATACAACAAAACACCCTGCCACGGGGGCAGGGTGTTTTATAATTATGCATTACGAGATAGATTAAACAGTCTCGCTGTTGTTGCCATAGTAAGCATTGAGGTACATCTGCTTGATTTCCTTGAAGAGCGGATATCTTGGGTTTGCACCTGTGCACTGGTCATCAAATGCCTGCTCTGTCATAGCGTCAAGACGGTTGAGGAAGTCCTCTTCGTCCGGAACATAATCCTTGATAGAGTTCTTGATGCCAACTCTTGCCTTGAGGTCGTTAACAGCCTTGATAAGGTTTTCAACGCTCTCTGTATCGTTCTTGCCGCCGAGGCCGAGGTAACGAGCTACTTCAGCATAACGAGCGAGTGTGTGCGGGTGATCATACTGTGGGAATGTACCCATCTTAGCAGGAACTTCTGCTGAGTTGAATCTGATTACCTGCTCAAGCATAAGTGCGTTAGCAATACCGTGCGGTACATGATGGAAAGCACCGAGCTTATGAGCCATTGAGTGACAAACACCGAGGAATGCGTTAGCGAATGCCATACCTGCCATTGTAGCAGCGTGAGCAACCTTCTCACGAGCAACAGGCTCGTTCATACCGTTGTCATAGCAAGCAGGGAGATACTCGAAGATAAGCTTGAGTGAACGGAGTGCAAGACCGTCTGTGAAATCTGTAGCCATCATTGAAGCGTAAGCCTCAAGTGCGTGAGAAACAGCGTCGATACCTGATGCAGCTGTAAGTCCCTTAGGACCGCTCATCATGTTGTTAGCATCAACGATTGCCATTTTAGGCATAAGCTGATAGTCAGCAAGCGGATACTTAACGCCTGTATTCTGGTCTGTGATAACTGCGAAAGGAGTAACCTCAGAACCTGTACCTGATGATGTTGGGATAGCAATGAAGTATGCCTTCTCACCCATCTTCGGGAATGTGTAAACTCTCTTACGGATATCGCAGAAACGCATAGCCATATCCTGGAAGTCAACCTCCGGATGCTCATAGAGAACCCACATAATCTTGCCGGCATCCATTGCTGAACCGCCGCCGAGTGCGATAATGCAGTCAGGCTCAAACTTACGCATAGCCTCTGCACCCTTCTGAGCTGAAATAAGTGATGGGTCAGGCTCAACATCTGCGAATGTTGTATATGTGATGCCCATTTCATCGAGCTTGTCTGTGATTGGCTTTGTGTAGCCATTCTTGTAAAGGAATGAGTCAGTAACGATGAATGCTCTCTTCTTACCCATTACATCCTTGAGTTCCTGAAGAGCTACAGGCATACAGCCCCTCTTGATATAAACCTTTTCAGGTGCTCTGAACCAAAGCATATTTTCTCTCCTCTCGGCAACTGTCTTAATATTGATAAGGTGCTTGCAACCAACATTCTCAGAAACAGAGTTGCCGCCCCATGAACCACAGCCGAGTGTGAGTGAAGGAGTAAGCTTGAAGTTGTAAAGGTCACCGATACCACCCTGTGAAGAAGGTGTGTTAACAAGAATACGGCAAGTTTTCATTCTTGATGCGAACTCGTCAATCTTTGCTCTTTCGTTTACAGCGTCAACATAAAGTGAAGATGTGTGACCGTAACCGCCGTCAGCAATAAGATGCTCAGCCTTTGCAATAGCATCTTCAAAATCTTCAGCCTTGTACATAGCGAGTACAGGAGAAAGCTTCTCGTGAGCAAACTCTTCGCTGATGTCAACTGATTCTACCTCACCGATAAGAACCTTTGTTTCCTCAGGAATTGTTACACCTGCAAGAGCTGCGATTGTAACAGGCTTCTGACCAACAATCTTAGCGTTAAGAGCGCCGTTGATGATGATAGTCTTTCTAACCTTCTCTGTCTCTTCCTCGTTAAGGAAGTAGCAGCCACGAGCCTTGAATTCCTTCTTAACCTTGCTGTAAATCTTCTTTTCAACGATAACAGACTGCTCTGAAGCACAGATCATACCGTTATCAAATGTCTTTGAGTGGATAATTGAGTTAACTGCGAGTAAAATGTCAGCTGTTTCATCAATGATAGCAGGTGTGTTACCGGCGCCAACACCGAGTGCAGGCTTACCTGATGAATAAGCAGCCTTAACCATGCCGGGACCGCCTGTTGCGAGGATGCAGTCAGCTTCCTGCATAAGTGTGTTTGTGAGTTCGAGTGAAGGAATATCAATCCAGCTGATGATACCCTCCGGAGCGCCTGCCTTAACAGCAGCTTCAAGAACAACCTTGGCAGCCTCAATTGTGCTCTTCTTAGCACGGGGATGCGGGCTGATGATGATACCGTTTCTTGTCTTAAGACAAACGAGTGTCTTGAAGATAGCGGTTGAAGTTGGGTTCGTTGTAGGAATAACGGCAGCGATTACACCGATTGGCTCAGCAATCTTCTTAATGCCGTAAGCCTTGTCTTCCTCAAGAACGCCGCAAGTCTTAACATTTCTGTAAGCATTGTAAATATACTCAGATGCGAAGTGGTTCTTGATAACCTTATCTTCTGCAACGCCCATGCCTGTTTCTTCAACAGCCATCTTAGCGAGCGGAATTCTCATCTGGTTAGCAGCAGTAGCGGCAGCAAGAAAAATCTTGTCAACCTGCTCCTGTGTGTAGGTAGCAAAAATTTTCTGAGCTTCTCTTACTCTTGCAAGGGCAGCTTCAAAGCTTTCTGCGTTATCTACGATAGGATACTCTTTTGTACTCATTTAATCTACCTCTTATCTTGCATAATTATATTAGATTCAGCAAAGCTGAAAATGATATCAAATTAATTTGCCTCAATTACTCGGCTTTCTCGGCAGCCTTACCGCTTGCCTTTGTTGCCTTTGTTGCCTTTGTTGAAGAACTGCCTAAGTCAGCCTTGAATTTAAGGTTGTTTTTCTTAGCATAGTTCTGGGCATATGAACCGCTTGCTCCGTGGATTGTAACTTCCTTACTGCATTCTGCGAATACATTGTCGGGAATACTTGTGATACAAGCCGGAATTGTAATGTCTGTAAGCTCACGTGACTGATAAAAAGCATATTCATCAATCTTTGTAAGTTTACCGCTGTCGGGAAGAACAACATTGTTAAGTGCCGCACCCGAAAAAGCTCTCGGTCCGATTTCTTTGAGTGTACTCGGAAGCTTGATTTCTCTTAACTCAGAGCAGTTAAAGAACACGCTGTTGTTAAGGATTTCAAGACCTTCGGAAAGATTTACCTTTGTGAGGCTGTGACAGCTTGAAAAGGCATAATCTTCAATCTGCTTGATACTTGACGGAATTGTTACTTCCGTAATTTTGGAGTCATTGAACACGCTTGCACCGATTACGGTAACTTTGTAGTTCTTGTAGCTTTCGGGAATTTCAATAACCGTGTCAGAACCTGTGTACTTTGTAATCATAAGTTCTTCCTTATTGATAATGAAAAATCCGAAATCTCCGTTTGTAAGGTCAGGCTCTGTCGGCTCAACCTTGTAGCCGGGCTTACTGCTGTTTGATGTGTTGTCGTCACAACCGCATCCTGAGAGTCCGACCGCCGCTGATGCGCACATTGTGCATGCCATCAGAAAGCAAAGAATTCTTTTCATTTTTCTGGATCCTTTCAATCGTTGTTTCAGAATTTAGCTAATTCTCGATTGATTCTATTTTATCATCTTTGTTAAATATTTGTCAATGTTTTTTTGACCATTTTTCTACTTTTATCGGGTTCAATAATAATTACAAAAAGATTACACACTTATTGTTGCACTTCTCACAAAAAAGATAAAAATCCCGTAAAATCCGCTGTTTTTTGCGATAAAAAATGTAAGAAAAATCCTCAGAAACTGCCGTTTTCGGCATATCATTGACGAATCAATCGACCAATGTCATATTTTCACAATAGGCGTTGTAAAATCAAGACCGCTCCTTTTTGGAATTTCATACGCAAGTGCCGAAATATCATAGGCTAAAATGTCCTTTTCAAGCAATGCCTTTGTGTTGCCGCCTGTTCTGATACCGTTGCTTGCAGAGGTGACAATATTCAGTCGGCAGTCCTTGAGCAATTCCGCACCCTCGTTTGTAAAGCCTAAAACACGGACATACTCAATCGGGATTTGCGTATGAGCTTTTTCAATTCCGAGCAATGCACGGGCGAGTATTCTCCGTATGCGTGCATGAGTGTAGCGCTTTGTCTTTACAAGGTCGGCAATTTCTGATGAGGTACTGCAACGCACTGCCGCATCGGCAATTCTGTTTTCAAGCCCCTCACCCACATCGGGCAGTTTTGCAATGTCCTCTCTTGTCATAGTACGCAGGCGGTACAGTAACGGTCTGTCAAGATTTTCGGAAAATGTGATTTCATCGGGAATGTACGGAGCGTACTTCTTCGCATTTTCACCGTTACGCAACATTTCTCTTATGTGCGACGCAGACGCAAAGCCCTCGCCCGCAATTCGGCTGTCGTGTGCAACACCTGTTCTTGCAACCGAGAACGGCTCAATATCGGTACCGTTCAATGCCTTTATATACTCAACGCCAAGAATATTGTTCGGTTCGCAAAGTACGGACGAAATCTCATCACCGAAAACCGTTTTGACGGCATTTTCAAGTTCACGGGGGTAGTATCCACCGTTTTTCATTCCGTCACGCACAAGAGCCTGTACCCTTTCGTCACAAACAGCGTCTGCAGATTTTTTGAGCAGTTCGCAGTCACCGCTTTCACTGCCGAAAGCAAGGTAATTTGTGCAGTCAAAAGCCGATGCAATCGCAACACCTGCCTTTGCAAAGCCCTCAGCCCCCGAAAGTGAGAACACAACGGGCAGTTCAAGCACCAAATCCGCACCGTTTTCAAGGGCAGATTTTGCACGGACAAATTTGTCGCACACGGCAACCTCACCACGCTGGGTAAAGCTGCCGCTCATAATTGCTATGACCGGCTCTTTAAGCACATTTTTTGCACTTTCGAGCAAATATTTATGACCGTTGTGAAACGGATTAAATTCGCAGATGACAGCTGTTGCCATAACTATTCCTCCGAAGCCTTTATTTCGCATACATATTGTAAAAAACACTTGAAAACATACATAATTTGGAGTATCATATGTATGTATGACCTGTCAATTTTGAAAAGTCTTTTTCTGATTTACATTATAGTATAAAATATGACGACAGGCAAATATATTTCTTATATTTTAAACTGAAAACAACTACCAAAGGGGACGATTGTAATGAAAATTCTCGTAATCAACGCAGGCAGTTCCTCGCTCAAGTACCAGCTTATTGATACTGACAACGAGGCAGTTCTCGCAAAGGGTAACTGTGAAAGAATCGGTCAGAACGGTGCTTTCATTGGTTTTAAAACACCCGACGGCAAAAAAATCAACCGCAAAACACAGATGCTTAATCACACTCAGGCTTTTGAGGCTGTTAAAAATGCACTCATAGATCCCGAATACGGTGCAATCAGCGATTTGTCCGAGGTTTCCGCCGTAGGTCACAGAGTTGTGCAGGGTGGTGCGTACTTTGACAAGTCGGTGCTTGTAAATAACTCGGTAATCAACAAAATCAGAGAGCTTGCTCCTCTTGCTCCTCTTCACAACCCGGCACACCTTCAGGGCATTGAGGCCTGCACAAGAGTTTTCGGTCCGAAGGTTCCGCAGGTTGCGGTTTTTGATACTGCTTTTCACCAGACAATGCCCGAAAAAGCATTTATGTATGCAGTACCTTACAAATATTATGAAAAGTTCGGTGTAAGAAAGTACGGCTTTCACGGCACATCTCACCGTTATGTTTCCGAAAAAATGGCTGACCTTATGGGCAGAAAAAAGGAAGAGCTCAAGCTTATTACCTGCCACATCGGCAACGGTTCTTCAATCACAGCCGTAAAGGGCGGTAAGGTTATCGACACTACAATGGGACTTACTCCTCTCGGCGGTTTTATGATGGGTACCCGTTCAGGTTCACTTGATCCGTCTGTTATCACATTTATCGCTGAAAAAGAGCATCTCACTCCCGAAGAGATGTCAAAGATTCTCAACAAGGAATCGGGACTTTTGGGCATTTCGGGCGTTTCGTCTGACGACCGTGATGTTTGTGCAGCCGAGGCAGACGGCAATATGAGAGCTCACCTTGCCCACGAAATGCTTTACTACCAGATTGCAAAGTACATCGGCAGCTATTATGTAGCGCTCGGCGGTTGTGACGGCATCGTATTCACGGCAGGTATCGGTGAAAACCAGCCTATGCTCCGTGAAAAGGTTTGCGACTATCTTGAATGCCTTGGTGTTAAGATGGATAAGGAATTTAACAAGCAGGCTACATGCGGTGTTACAGGCACACTCTCAACTCCTGATTCGGCAATCAGAGTTGAACTCATTGCAACCGACGAAGAAATGGTTATTGCAAGAGATACAAGAGCCATTGTTGAGGCACTTTAATTGAAATAAATCTGCCACGCAGTAAATATTACATAAGAAAACAGGTTGTCATATGACAGCCTGTTTTTTGTTTATTGATTATTTTACGGCGAGCCGCCGTTCCCCTTTCGTGTAGACAGTTTGCAATGTAAAAAACATATTATGCCCGAGCGAAAGTTTTTTGAAATTGAAAGTTGAAAATGGAAAATTGAAAATTGCGGTCGGGCAGACAGTTTGCAAAATGCAAATCATTATTGCCCGACTGTTTTTGTATATATAGAAGTTGCGTTTAAATGTATGGGCGGATATCATCCGCCCGCAAGGCTACCACTACTGCAAAAACTACGAATCCGCAACTGTTCCGTCCGTCACGGTGTCGCTTGTGTCCCTGAATAAAAGTGTAATGCACCAGATTGCGGAAAGTCCGACAAGGATATAAACAATACGGCTTATGATTCCTGTCTGTCCGCCGCAAATCCACGCAACAAGATCAAACTGAAAAATGCCGACACTTCCCCAGTTGAGTCCGCCGATAATAAGAAGCGTCAATGCTATTTTATCGAGCATTCAAAGTCCTCCTTTGTATTTGCTGAAAATAGTATTGACGCAATTTTTCGTTTTATTCAATTTAAATCAGAATTTAATTAACAGTGCAAGGAGCAAAATCAGCACTCCGAGGAAAATTACCGCACCGCCGATCATTCTTGTGATTTTTACGGATTTCTGAATTTTGAATTTTGAAATCATATTTTCCGTAGGAAACGGAAGAATAATGAGCATAATTCCGAGAATTACACAGCTTGCAAGTGCGACGGTAAGACCGACCTCTCTTGCAAACGAGAGCATAAAAAGTCCGATTGGAATTCCGAACACACAAATCATATTGATTACCGCAAACAGCTTGCCGAAACGCTCGCCCTTTTCGTAAAATTTATTTGCTTTAATATGACACTCATCATCACAATACTGGTCAAAATACGATATCTGTTTTCCGCAGAATTCACATTTTTTCATGGACACACCTCGTTGTTTCATTTTAAATCGTTCACAGAATATTTTAACATACAAATCGACATATTTCAACTTGAATAAATGTACATTTTCGGGTATATGCTTTGTTGAAAAAATTTTTGCAATGTGGTATGCTGAAAAGAGGTGATTTTATGGAGAGCTTTTTCGTTGCGCTTAATGCGGTTCTGCCGATGTTCATAATGCTTTTCATCGGTTTTCTTGTGAGAAAATTAAAAATTTTGCAGGACAGCTTTCTGCCTCAGCTTAACAAAATTGTTTTCAATGTATTTTTTCCGTTTCTGATGTTCAATAACATCTACGGCTCAGATTTTTCAAGCGTTTTCAGCCCGAAGCTGCTTGCCTTTGCGGTTATTGGCGTGTTCACGATTTACTTTTTGTCAATCGGGTTTACACTACTTGTTGAAAAGTCAAATTACAGCCGTGGTGCGATGATTCAGGCGATTTACCGCAGTAATTTTGTACTTATGGGACTTCCGATTGCGGCGAATATTTTCGGCAAGGATAAGCTTGGCATGACAGCCGTGCTTGTTGCTGTTGTTGTTCCGCTTTACAATATGCTTGCCGTCATCACGCTTGAAATTTTCAGAGGGCAAAAGATAAATGTGCTGAAAATTTTAAAAGGCATTGCCAAAAATCCGCTGATTATCGGCTCTGCACTCGGACTTTTGTCTGTTGCGTTCAATATAAGCCTTCCGGAAACAATTGACAAAACGGTTTCGGATATTGCGGCGGTTGCAACTCCGCTTGCGCTGATTGTACTCGGTGCGTCTGTCACATTTGACAGCATAAAAAGCTGTTCACGCAACCTCATAATCTGCATAATCGCAAGACTTGTTGTTGTGCCGGCACTTTGTCTGGGTACGGCGGCGCTTATAGGAATCAGAGGAGTTGACTTTGTGTCGCTTATCGGCCTTTTTGCATCGCCGTGTGCGGTTTCGTCATTCACAATGGCTCAGCAAATGGACAGCGACTTCAAACTTGCAGGTGCGGCGGTTGTGTTCACTTCGGTTTTAGCGTGTTTCACGATGTTTTTGTGGATTTTCTTCTTCAGACAGGCAGGTTTCTTTTGATAATCTGCACAAGTTTCAGACACATGATTTATTCAATGTGTAAAGTTAAACGATATTATTACTATCAATAACAAAAAATAGTATAACAGTCTTGACTTTTATTACTGTTAGTGTTAGAATACTCGCATAGGGTAGCGGTTTACAGGAAATGACTTGAAATCCTGCAAGGTTAAACTGTTACTTTATTAAACAGCTATTTCCTTCTTTTTTTATTATTTTGTGGGCGTAAGAAAACGGAGTGCATTACGCACTCCGTTTTCTTTTATACGAATTTTCTGAATATAACAAAATAATTGCAACACCGTAACATCCGCCCATACATTTAAACGCAACTTCTATATATACAAAAACAGTCGGGCGACAATGATTTGCATTTTGCAAACTGTCTGCCCGACCGTAATTTTCAATTTTCCATTTTCAATTTTACATTTAATTAAAACTTCCGCTCGGGCAAAATATGTTTTTATTATTACAAACTATCTTCCCGAACCGGGTGCAGCGACACGCTGCCGATCAATCTGTTTTTTGATTTTGTCAAAGGTTACACCGTATTTTTCGGCAATGTCTTTGGCATAGCTTACACCTTGAGGCGGAGCGATGAAAACCTTGAACGAACGCTGTCCGTTTTCGACACCTGTTACCAGACTTTCAATCTTGCTGTCGCCCTTTACGGTTGTGTTCACCTCGTCAAGATTGCGAGCCAAATCGTGCATATGGGTATTAAAAATCGCCCTTGTGCCGAGATATCGCATTGATTTGACAACATCACGGGCAATATACAAGCCCTCGGCAACATTGGTTGTTGCAAGGCTTTCGTTGAGCAAAAGCAGGCTGTAACGGCTTGCCGCGGAGAAAATTTCGGCAAGTCTTTTGCTTTCTTCACCGAGTCTGCCGAGGTCAACGGTATCGTTTTCATCGGCAGGAAAATGCGTAAAAATGCTGTCGCACGGGCTGAATTTCATCTGCGTTGCAGGAACATATATTCCGTTCTGAGCAAGCAGAAACGCAAGTCCGACCGCCTGAGTAATAGTGGTTTTACCGCCACGGTTCGGGCCTGTCAGAATGTAAATTCGCCTGTCATCGTTAAAATCAATATCGTTTGTGACAATATCCAAATTCTCACCGTTTGCCGATTTTATGCCGAGTTTGAGGTTGTAAACATCTCTAAGACAACAGTTTCTGTCCTCTTTCGGCAAAACTTCTGCCTTGCACAGCGGAAGATTTTTCTTTTTCATCTTATCGCAAAGCTCTGCAAAACGAATATAGAAAATGATTTCGGGCATAAGCGAAACGAACGAATAGCCGTTGACATTGACATATCTGTTGAGCATTGATTTTATGTCATTTACGGTTCTGCGGAGGATATCGGTCACAACATTTTTGAGTGCGTCAGACATAGGATCTGCGCCGGTCAGCGAGCTGTTCATAGTGTGGTTTACATCCTGCTGAGCTCCCACAACAAACTGTCCCAGCCCGAACTGAGAGGTTGACGGATTGGACGGATGAAAGCTCAAAAATCCCGAAACATCGTTGCCGTGGTGCAGTTCGCTGTCACGGTTTGTAAACTTCATAAATCTTTTGAGAATACCGCTGTCGGTAAATTCTTTGTCATTGAGTGAGATTACACCCACACTCTTTGGGCGGAGCAAATCGTCAAGATTCACACCGAGTGTAATGCTCTTGAGCTTTTGAGCCTTTGCAAGCGTATCTATTATATCCTTTTTTAGTTCGGGAAAACCGCTGTCATTGTAAATTGACTGAACATTTTTCTTGAGTTCAAGCAGGCCCTGCGACTTTACTTCAATTGTTTCAAGCGTGTTTTTTATTCTTGTAATGCAATCGACATAGCCGTCCATTTCACGAAGTCGGTTTACAAGCTGCCACAAGGAAGATGCCTCGGTATCCTTTTGAAAGCGCTCAATTTCACGCAAATCGTTCAGCTTTACAAGGAGTGCGGATAGATCATCACGAAGTTTCGGAAAACGAAGAAAATCCTCAAAAACATCGCAACGATATTTTATAACTTCCTCGTCATCCGTAATATTTATCAGCAGCTGCTTTATGCTGTTGCGTTCATACTGCTCTTTTGTGAGAGCGTCACATATATAATCAACCGACAAATCATTCAGCGCCTCTTTGTTGAGAGTTCTGTAGGATGCATTTGAATTTGTCGGGTGTAATAAGCTGAAATTTTCCATAATTCACCGCCGAAAAATTTGCCGTGTAACGGCTTTAATTGAATGATAGCACAAAAAATTTTTGTTTTCAACCGAGAAATCGAAAATTTGCACTTTGGCTGATTGTGTGATATCATAGCTGTGGAGCAGATTGCTCTCAAAACCAAAATAACGGTCGGGAGGATTGACTTATGGATAAAAAGATGCTTGACAGAATTAACGAGCTTGCAAAAAAGAAAAAGGAACAGGGACTTACCGAGGCTGAGCAAAAAGAACAGAAAGAGCTGTACAAAATTTATCTCGGTGAAATCCGCACACAGTTCAACGCAACACTTGACAATGTAAGCGTTGAAGAAAAGGACGGCACTGTAAAACCGTTCAAAGAGGCATACAAAAAGCCGTATGACAAGAACTGATTTTGACATTCAAACAAAAGTCATGCGAAAATTTAATTACACAGTCAAACAAAAAAGCAGTTCCGATTTTGGAACTGCTTTTGTTTTATAAAGTTATCTAATTATTTGTATCTTCTTCCGCCCTTTTGGCTGTTCTTTGGAAGCTGAATTTCGGCAGTATCGTACTTACTGCGTCTTTCGGACTTTCTGCCTGAAGATGAGTAATCATCGGCATAATCATCGTTACTGCTGTAACGCTGTGGCTGTGCAGATTTGCTCTTTGGAGCGTTACTTCTGCCGCCGACTGTGACTCTCTTCTTTCTGTTGAGAACAGTTGAAATTACAAAGTACGCAATGCCTGCAACACCGAGTGAGAGTAAAACGAGTGAAACATAGAACATCCAATGACCGTTGTCACCCTTGCTGTTATTGTTCTTGATGAAGTTAAAGTCATCACCGTCAGAACCCGATGTGTCGGTATTTTTAAGATTTTTTGCGATATCCGACCAGTCGTTGCTTGAAAGAGTTTTTTCGTCAATGTTATCGTCAGACTTGATGAGCGACGCTGACGGAGCAGTATTTGACGGAGCAACATAGGACTGACCGCCGCCTACATATGACGGCTCAGAGTAGTAGTAAGTCTGACTGCTGCTGTAATTATTGTCATAACTGTTATTGTTGTAGTCATAGCTACTGTCATAGTTATAGTTGTTGTCATATGACGAATCGCTTGATGAATAGCCAGGATCTACATATGATGAATCGGCCGAAGAATCCGGATACACAGGATCGGGCTGTGGCTGTGGCTCAGGCTCCGGTGATGGTTCCGGTTCCGGATCGGGCTCGGGTTCCGGCTCTACGGGATCAACAATAACGCTTGAATCTCCGCCGGGATCAACCTCCTCACCGACTGCCGATACGGAAAAGCTCACAGCAGAAATGCTCAAAAGTGCCGTCAGAAAAATTGCGCAAAGCTTTGAATGTTTTTTCATAAAAGCCCCTTTCTTCAGAATAATCTGAAAATGCGTCTGTTGTATGTCCGATATCAATTATTTTGAGCTTTTATCGGATGCCGATGTTGTTGACGCCGATGTTGTAGGCTCAACCGCAACGAAGAAGAGTTCGGGCTTATACTTGTCAATAACCGAAGTGTTTTCTTCATACTTAAGTTTCTCTGCAAGACTGTCAATGTACTTTGAAAATTCGTCTGACTTCATTGACGCAAGTACACCGGCTCTGTTTGATTCGTTGCCGATATAGCTGTCAACATCCTTGTTGACGTCTTTCTTATAAACGAGATAGTAGATTGCGCTGTCGCCGCTGCCGACCTTGAGAGTTTCAGCCTTGCCTGTTTCAAGCTTGCCGATAGCCTTTTTAAGCTCGTCACCGATTGAGCTCTTGTCGAGAACTTCTACATTTGAAACAGAAGAATCTGTTCCCGAACCGCTTGACTTCTTGTATGATGCAATAACATCATCAAAAGAACCGCCCTTGTTAAGGTCATTCTTGTAACCGTTAAGCTGATCCTCAACCTTCTTGATTTCCTTGTCGCTCATTGCAACATTCTTTGATGAACCTGCCTCATCTTTTGTTGATGTATAAAGGTTCACGGGAAGATATGAGTAGTCCGTATAGTTTTCCTTGAAATACTTTGTAAGGTCGGCGTCGGAAACTTCCTTTGAACCGCCCTTGCCATAAACTGCTTTGAAGAGAGCCTCATACTTTGTGTTGTAGAGAGTTGTGCAGTATGCAAAGCTGTCGAGTGAAACGCCGTACTTTTCATACTGATTCTTCATCGGCATTACATAACCCTGTGACGCATACGGGCCGACATTCCAGTATGTTTCAGCCTGACTTGTTGCGGAGTCAAGAGTTGCCTGACCGATGTTTACATTTTCCTTTTTAAGCTGTTCGTCAACTACGAGGTAGCTGAGGCACATTTTCTTAGCCTGATCTTTAATCCACTCTCTTGCAACCTGCTCGTTGCCGTCATCGTCCTTGATTTTTTCATCAAGCCACTTGTCAGATGTCGAATCATAATCGTCAAGCTTTTTAGCAAATGACTCAGCCTGACTGTAAGCTGCATTGAGTGAGTAGATATAAACGCCGATGGCAAGCTCGTTGTCGCTTGTCTTATACGACCATTCTTTGTTAAGAGTTGTGGGTGTACAACCTGCAATTGCAAAAACTGAGAACATCATAACAATTGCAAGTAAAAATGAACCAACCTTGATATTAGGCTTCATAGTTTTTTACCGTCCTTCTGAAAAATTAAATGCAAAGTGTCCTGCAAACACACTTTCACAGGATAATGTACCTTACGATTATACACAAAAAAATCGTCATTGTCTACATTTTTATAAAATTTTGTTGAGAATTTCCACCGAAAAACAGTATTTTTGTAGTTTCGGGAGGTTTTTTCTTAACAAATTACGGCTTCATACCGTAAAATTACTGCACGCCGAAAATTTTGGTGAGGATTTCAAGCGGAGCGGAACTGTTTTTGCACTCAACCGCAACGCACGGTTTTGCTCCGGCAACAAGCTTTGCCTTTCCGCCCAAAGCAATGAGCAAGTCGGCAACCTGAGGGGATTTGAGTTCGTTTACAAAGAGCATGAGCGTTGTGCCGTTCTGTCTGATTTCGTAAATACCCATTGAGTAAGCCTTGTTACGCACAAGGGCAATGTCGATAAGTCCGAGAACCGAGTTCGGAATCTTGCCGAATCTGTCCTGCAGCTCGTCAATAACATCGTCTGCGTCCTCGTTACTGCGGATATCGGCAATTCTGCGGTAAACATCAAGACGAAGTGTAAGACTTTCAACATAGCTTTCGGGAATATGAGCGTCAACCGAAATATCAATAAGACAGTCGAGGTCTTTTGTGACATTCTGCTCGCCCTTTTCCTCGCTTACTGCCTCATCAAGAAGCTTGAGGTACATATCGTAACCGACCGATTCCATATGCCCGTGCTGCTGTGCGCCCATAATATTGCCCGCACCTCGCAGTTCAAGGTCACGCATTGCAATGCGGAAGCCGCTGCCGAATTCTGTAAATTCCCTGATTGCGGCAAGCCTTTTCTGCTGAATCTCCGTGAGAACCTTGTTCCGTCTGAAGGTAAAGTAGGCATATGCCCTTCGTGAACTTCTGCCCACACGGCCTCTGAGCTGATGCAACTGCGAAAGTCCCATACAGTCGGCATTTTCTATAATAAGGGTGTTGGCATTCGGCAAATCGACACCCGTTTCGATAATTGTCGTGCAGACAAGCACATCAATCTCCTGTTCAAGCATCTGTCGCCAAACCTCGCTGAGCTCGCCCTCTTTCATTTTGCCGTGACCGATTGCGATTTTTGCCTCGGGAACAGCCTCCTGAATTTTTGCGGCACATGAAGAAATTGTTTCAACATTGTTGTGAAGATAGAACACCTGACCGCCACGGCGGAGCTCACGGCGGATTGCCTCGTTGATAACCGCATCATCGTGTTCAAGCACATAGGTCTGAACAGGCTGACGGTTTGTCGGTGCTTCTTCGATAACGCTCATATCACGCAGACCGCTCATCGCCATATTGAGGGTTCTCGGAATAGGAGTAGCCGAAAGCGTAAGAACATCGACATTTTTGCACAATTCCTTGAATCTCTCCTTTTGAGCAACACCGAAACGCTGTTCCTCATCTATGATTGCAAGTCCGAGGTCACGGAATTCAACATCCTTCTGCACCAGTCTGTGAGTTCCGACAATCATATCAATTTCTCCTCGCTTTAGCTTTTGGAGAATTTCTTTCTGCTGTTTTGCTGTACGGAATCTTGAAAGCAGTTCCACACGAACGGGATAGCCCTCAAAACGCTTGATTACCGTCTGATAATGCTGCCATGCGAGAATTGTTGTGGGGCAGAGCAATGCACATTGCTTTGAATCTGCAATACACTTAAAAGCGGCACGGAGTGCAACCTCTGTTTTGCCGAATCCGACATCACCGCAGAGAAGTCTGTCCATCGGCGACGAACGCATCATGTCATGCTTGATTTCCTCACAACAACGCAGCTGGTCGGGAGTTTCGTCATATTCAAAGCTGAGTTCAAAATCTCTCTGCCACTCGTTATCTGCCGAAAAGGCATAGCCCTTGGCTTTCATACGCTGTGAGTAAAGCTCAATAAGCTCCTTGGCAATGTCCTTGACAGAGGTTTTAACCCTTGCCTTTGCCTTTTGCCAGTCGCCCGAACCGAGTCGGTTAAGCTTAACCCTTGAATCCTCTTTCGGACCTATATATTTTGCAACCATATCAAGCTGTGTGACAGGCACATAAAGCACATCGCCCTTTGCGTAGTCAATCTTGATATAGTCCTTTATAACTCCGTGAGTATCAATTTTTCTTATACCGCCGAACACACCGATACCGTGAACATTGTGTACAACATAATCACCGGGGGCAAGTTCGGAAAGGCTGTAAATTTCCTGTCCCGTCCTTTTTTTCTTCTTTTTGGACTTTTCGGGACGGTACGAAACCTGACTGTAGGTTATTGCAAAAAACTTTTGTGACGGATACTCAAAGCCCGCACTCAATGCACCCTGCATAACAAGCAATTCGCCCTTTGAAATCTTATCCGCACCCTCGCTGTAAACAGCGTTTATGCCGTCTGCGTTAAAGGTGTCACAAAGATTTTTGGCGGCTCTTTCTGTTCCTGCAAAGATAACGCCCTTGCTTTCGGGGGTAAAAAGTCCGTCAACATCTTCTTTTAGCTGTTTATACGAACCGCCCCATGCCGAGAGCTGTTTTGTTGAAAAGCTGATGATTTCCGACAGCTTGATAGGCATACTTCCGTGAACAAAGTTTTCAAGCACGATTGTTCCGTGACTTTGCAAAAACTCGGTACATTCGTTGAATGTGAGCGCAAAGCGGTCAAAACCTCTGCAAAGAGTTCCGTCCTCAAAGCCTTGCATAAGGGTTTCATTGCTGATAAAGTCCATTGACTTTCCCCGTTCCTGAATTGCAGTAAATTCGGACGCAAAAACGAGGGTGTTTCTGTCGAGATAATCAAAAAGCGACTCGGGTTTATCGTAAATCTGATTGATAAATTTGTCCGCATTGGCAATCATTGCACCGCTGCGGATAAGCTCTGCTTCTGAAAAAAGTTTTTCCTTGGCTTTGGCGCTGTTCTTGGAACGGAGGAGCTTTGCCTTGTGTTCAATTTTATCGGCAAGGGCGGCTCTGTCCTCAATTACGATTTCGGTTGAGGGCGAAAGCGTAATTTTGTCAGCCTTTTTAAATCTTCTCTGTGTTTCAATGTCAAAATAGCTGAGATCGGTAATTTCATCGCCCCAAAATTCACATCTCACGGGATAGTCGCTGTCGGGCATAAAGAAGTCGAGAATACCGCCTCTCAGCGAAAACTGACCGCTGCCCTCTACCGCATCAAAGCGTTCGTAGCCGAGCAGAGTAAGCGCCTTTGTCGCCTTTTCAAGCGAGAGCTCCCTGCCCTCTTCAAATTCAATAACCGACTGTTCAAGCACATTTCTCGGAACGGTAAGCTGTGCCGCCGCATCAACACACGCAATTGCAACATCGCATTCATGGTTGATAAGCTTGAGCAAAACTTTAAGTCTTGCGTGCTCGTACTCGTGCGAACGGCTCTGAAAGTCAAGAAAGTTGAAGTCACGCACGGGATAAACATAGGCACGCAGTCCCATGCACGAAAGGTCGTTGCACAAAGTTTGCGCCTCTTTTTCATCGGAGGCAAGACAAAATGCCGTGACGCCCTTGAGGCGGCACAGCGCATAGATGATATTTGATTTGTTAATTGTTGAAAGTCCCGAAGCACAGACCGTTCTGCCCGGCTTGACATTCTTTTCAAGCGTTTTGAAAACGGGTGAGTCTTTCAGAACATCAACAAGAAAGTTGAGATTATTCATTTCTTTGTCCCTTTTCAGTTGAACAAATTCATAGCACGGTCGGTTTTGCCGTCAATAATCAGCTCGATTGCTTTTTCGGCATTGTCAAAAATTTCATCAAGCTTTTTCATTTCATCGGGAGTGAACTTTGAAATCACCCAGTCGGCAAGATCCCAGTCGGGATTTGGCTTTGCACCTATGCCAACCTTGATGCGGGGGAATTTATCGCTTCCGCTGAGATAGATGATACTGCGCATTCCCCTTTGACCGCCGTCACTGCCCTTTGAACGGATACGCATTTTACCGACATCAAGCGAAATGTCATCAAAAATTACAATGACATTTTCGGGTGGGATTTTGTAGAAGTTCATCGCCTCAACAACTGCCTGACCGCTGTTGTTCATATATGTTGTGGGTTTCATCAGCATAACTTTTGCGCCGTTTACAGTGCAAGTGCCGATAAAGCTTTTGTATTTTATCTTGTTCACATCACAACCGAGCTTGTCGGCAATGCGGTCAATTGCAAGCCAGCCTGCGTTGTGACGAGTGTTTTCGTATTTTCTGTCGGGATTTCCGAGTCCCACTACAATGTACTCGATTGAACCCGTTGATTTGTTTTTTCCGAACATATCCGTTTTCCTCTTATTTATATTATATGTATTCTGAAATTTAAATTAACCTTTTCCGAAGCTTACAACAACCCAGTCGTCGTTGCCGAGATGATAAGGATTTCCGCAATACGGGCAGTTGCGTTCTCTTGTTGCATCAAAGCTTGCGCCGCAGCTTTTACAGGTTACTTTTTTCATTGTGAAAACTCCGTCATCCATGGCGTTCACACTTCTGCAAACGGTAAGTCTGAACTTTTCGTTTTTAACCCTAAATGAAGAATTTTTGTTTTTCACGGTCGTTGCGTAAACGGTCATATCAACATAGCAACATCCGTTTGTGACATTGAATGAATTAAGCTTTGACACTCCTCTGTACTTGATGTCAACAATATCTCCGAAAGGATTTTTCATCGGATTGCCCTCATAGACTGCGAGGTTTGTGTAATCATCGCTAAAAATCATAATCTTGAGCAAAGCAAGCACCTTGCCGATAAAGTATTCATATGAGAAGTTGGGATTAACCTCTTTCATAAGCCACGGAAGTCTTTTCTGACAATTGAAGTGCGGACCTATCATAGGAATGCTCTTTGCCGCACCGACAAAAAGTCCGAAAAGCGTTTTTAATGCCCATGCAAGGTACCCCGCCAAAAGTCCGCCGAGCAGTACGGGGATTGCTCTTACGCCGATTTCATAGACCATATTTGCGGTTGCGGGATCAAAAGTTCCGTCCTTTACAACCACCCATACCGTAAATGCCGCAACGGCGGCAATTCCGCCGAGAAGGTACGGAGCAAGCACCTTTTTCGTTGACTTGTTCGCAAGCGAATAGGTTTTTACAAAATAGAAGTTTGTAACCTTCGGGAACAAATCGTCCATAATAAAGCGAGTTTTGCAGTTTTTACAACCGTTGAGAAGCTCTCTTACACTGCTTACCGCACCGCAGTTCGGACACGAACACGCAACCTCGGAATTTTGGTTTTCAAGCCTTGTAATCATTGTGTAAAAGAAAAATCTGTCCTTGATTTTTTTCTTTTTCTTTCCGTCTTTAAAGTATTTCTCCGTAACCTCATATGTCTTTGACGCAATGTTACTCTTACATTCGCCCATATCGTAGGCAGTACAAGCATTTATGGGGACTTCATTCTTCACTGTTTCCTTATCGGTAAAAGCGGTCTGAATCTTTACACCCTTTTCGTCAAGTCTTTTCTTCTGTAGGTCAAGCGCAAAGTCGAGGTCGATTGACGCAATATCCGGATTTTTGCCCTCATTGCACCACAATTCGTACTCATCGACAAAGCGATTCATTATTTTGTTATCTGAATCGGAGCCGTAAACTATACCAAACAAAATTAAATCACCCTCACATATTGTACCGTTTTATTCCTGAAAAATTTGCAGTAAAACAGCGAAATGGCGGGTTAGTTAAAACCCGCCTGTTTAATTACATAATTAAATTGTTCGCTTATCAACCGAAAGCGGCTGTGAACGGCTTGTCGTTGTAGATTCTTGCGATAGCCTCTGCAAATGTAGGAGCAACAGGAAGAATTGTGAACTTGTCAATCATCTTTTCCTTCGGAACAGGAATTGTGTCAAGAAGAACAACTTCCTTGATGGCACTGTTCTGGATTCTCTCGATCGCAGGACCTGAAAGAACTGCGTGAGTAGCGCAAGCGTAAACCTCTGTTGCACCGCCCTTTTCAACAATAGCGTTAGCGGCATTGCAGAGAGTACCTGCTGTGTCAATCATATCGTCAACAAGGATAACCTTCTTACCCTTTGCGTCACCGATGATGTTCATAACTTCACAAACATTAGCCTTTGGTCTTCTCTTGTCGATAATAGCAAGACCTGTGCCGATTTTTGAAGCGAAGTTTCTTGAACGAGTTACAGAACCGAGGTCAGGAGAAACAACGATATAATCATCATTGTTGCCACCGATTTTCTCTCTCATATGGTTTGCGAGAAGTGATGCGCCCTGAAGGTGGTCAACAGGAATGTTGAAGAAGCCCTGAATCTGATTTGCGTGAAGATCCATTGTAAGCACACGGTCAGCACCTGCACAGGTGATGATGTCTGCACAAAGCTTAGCCGAGATCGGATCTCTTGCCTTAGCTTTTCTGTCCTGTCTTGCATAGCCGAAGTATGGCATAACAACTGTGATTCTTGCAGCGGATGCACGCTTCATGGCATCAATCATTATGAGCATTTCCATAAGATTGTCGTTGACGGGAGCACAGGTTGACTGAACAATAAAGCAGTCGCTGCCACGAACAGATTCGTGAAGAGAAACAGAGATTTCGCCGTCTGAGAACTGTGTACAGTCACTCTTACCAAGCGGCAGACCGAGACAGCCTGCAATTCCCTGAGCTACATCAACATTTGAACTGCCGGTGAAAATTTTAATGTCCTTACCGTGAAAATTCATTGCAATAACTCCTTTGAATTTTAATGTGTGTAGTATATGTTTACCAATGATTAACCGAACAATTAACAGCTGTAACCCTTTGCCCTTGCAATTTCGTTAAGCTGTTCAAGCTGAGCCGGATCATTTGCACCCAGAACAGTGTCGCTGCACTGAGCCGTGAATGCTCCGACCTTTCTTCCGTCCTCAAGCAAAAGCTTGATTGCGTCGGGAAGATAATATTCCTTTGCGCTGTTATCCGACTTGATTCTGTCGAGAACCGAAAGAAGAAGCTGACAATCAAACCAGAATCCGCCCGAGTTTACTTCATTTATTTTGAGAGTTTCCTCATCGGCGTCTTTCTGCTCAACAATTGCACGCAGATTTCCGTTTTCGTCACGGACAATTCTGCCGTAACCTGTCGGATCGTCAACCTTTGCGGAAATAACCGTTGCGGCACAATCGTTCTCAATATGAGCCTTTAAAGAATCCTCAATAGTCTTGCTGTCCATAAACGGAGCGTCGCCGTTGAGAATAACAACATTGCCGCTGTGCTTTTTAAGGAAATCCTTTGCCATCATCACAGCGTGACCTGTTCCGAGTCTTTCAGCCTGAAACACGCTTTCAACGGAAAAATCGAGGGTTGAAAGATACTCTTCGACACACTCTTTTTTAAAGCCCTTAACAACACAGATGTCATCAATACCGGCTTTCCTTAAAGCCGACATAACCCAGCAGAGCATCGGTCTGCCGAGCACCTCCGACAATGTTTTCGGTTTGTCGGATTTCATTCTTTTGCCCTCGCCGCCTGCGAGGATAACGGCACAATTCTTCATTTTTTCTCCTTTTATCTGTGACAAAACAACAAAGATGCAGACAGTCCTGTCACAAGGCACTCGTTCATACCATAATATTATCTCACAAAAATCACAAATTTCAAGAGAAAATTACAAAAATCGGGCAAAAAAAGGCATTTTAAACGATTTATACAATATTGTCGAAAATAAAACTCGTTTTTTATAAGAAAAAAGTTTGAAAAAAATATAGCTATTTTGACCAAAGTTTGTTATAATATTCGATAGGCTTATACAAGCAGGCAGGTTTTACCAAGGGGTAAGTCTGCCACAGCCGTATATCTTAATTTATTTTTAGGAGGATTACCAGTTATGGCAAACAAATGGGTTTACCTTTTTACAGAAGGTAATGCTAACATGCGTGAGCTCCTCGGCGGTAAGGGTGCCAACCTTGCAGAAATGACAGGTCTTGGACTTCCTGTACCACAGGGCTTCACAATTACAACAGAAGCTTGTACTCAGTATTATGAGGACGGCAGAGAAATCAACGCTGAAATTCAGGCTCAGATCAACGAGTACATCGAGAAGATGGAAGAGATCACAGGCAAGAAGTTCGGCGACAAGGAGAACCCCCTCCTCGTTTCAGTTCGTTCAGGTGCTCGTGCTTCAATGCCGGGTATGATGGATACAATCCTTAACCTCGGTCTTAACGAAGATGTTGTTGAAGTTATCGCTAAGAAGTCAAACAACCCTCGTTGGGCTTGGGACTGCTACAGAAGATTCATTCAGATGTATTCCGATGTAGTTATGGAAGTAGGTAAGAAATATTTTGAAGAGCTCATCGACAAGATGAAGGCTGAGAGAGGCGTTACTTATGACGTAGAGCTTACAGCTGACGATCTTAAGGAGCTTGCAGGCCAGTTTAAGGCTGAATACAAAGAGAAAATCGGTCAGGACTTCCCTGACGATCCTAAGGAACAGCTCATGGGCGCAGTTAAGGCTGTATTCCGTTCATGGGACAACCCTCGTGCAAACGTTTACCGTCGTGACAACGATATCCCTTATTCATGGGGTACTGCCGTTAACGTACAGTCAATGGCATTCGGTAACATGGGTGACGATTGCGGTACAGGTGTTGCATTTACAAGAGATCCTGCTACAGGTGAGAAGAAGCTCATGGGTGAGTTCCTCATCAACGCACAGGGCGAAGATGTAGTTGCAGGTGTTCGTACTCCTATGCCAATCGCTAAGATGGCTGAAGAGTTCCCGGAAGCTTTCGAGCAGTTCCAGAATGTTTGTCAGACACTCGAAAACCACTACAGAGATATGCAGGACATGGAGTTCACTGTTGAAAACAAGAAGCTCTATATGCTCCAGACAAGAAACGGTAAGAGAACAGCTCAGGCTGCTCTTAAAATTGCTTGTGACCTCGTTGACGAGGGCATGAGAACAGAAGAAGAAGCTGTTGCAATGATCGATCCTCGTAACCTTGACACACTTCTTCACCCACAGTTCGATGCTGCTGCTCTTAAGGCTGCTACACCAATCGGTAAGGGCCTCGGCGCTTCTCCCGGTGCTGCTTGCGGTAAGATCGTATTCACAGCTGAAGATGCTGAAAACTGGAACGCTAACGGCGAAAAGGTTGTTCTCGTTCGTCTTGAAACTTCACCTGAGGACATCACAGGTATGAAGGCTTCACAGGGTATCCTCACAGTTCGTGGCGGTATGACATCACACGCTGCCGTTGTTGCTCGTGGTATGGGTACATGCTGTGTATCAGGTTGCGGCGACATCGCAATGGACGAGGCTAACAAGAAGTTCACACTCGCTGGCAAGGAATTCCACGAGGGTGACTACATTTCAATCGACGGTTCTACAGGTAACATCTACGACGGCGTTATCCCAACAGTTGACGCTACAATCGCAGGTGAGTTCGGCAGAATCATGGCTTGGGCTGACAAGTACAGAACTCTTAAGGTTAGAACAAACGCTGATACACCTGCTGACGCTAAGAAGGCTCGTGAGCTCGGTGCTGAAGGTATCGGTCTTTGCCGTACAGAGCATATGTTCTTTGAAGAGGACAGAATCGCTGCATTCAGAGAGATGATCTGCTCAGATACAGTTGAAGAAAGAGAAGCTGCTCTTAACAAGATTCTTCCTTATCAGCAGGGCGACTTTGAGGCTCTTTATGAGGCACTCGAAGGCAATCCTGTAACAATCAGATTCCTTGATCCGCCGCTTCACGAGTTCGTTCCTACAGAGGAAGCTGACATCGAAAAGCTCGCAGCTGCTCAGGGTAAGAGCGTTGAAGACATTAAGACAATCATCGCTTCACTCCACGAGTTCAACCCAATGATGGGTCACCGTGGTTGCCGTCTTGCAGTAACATATCCTGAAATTGCAAAGATGCAGACAAAGGCAGTTATCCGTGCTGCTATCAATGTTCAGAAGGCACACGCAGACTGGACAGTTGAGCCTGAAATCATGATTCCGCTCGTATGCGATGTTAAGGAACTCAAGTTCGTTAAGAAGGTTGTTGTTGAAACAGCTGACGCTGAAATCGCTGCTGCAGGCATCGACCTCAAGTACGAAGTTGGTACAATGATCGAAATCCCAAGAGCTGCTCTTACAGCTGATGAGATTGCTAAGGAAGCTGACTTCTTCTGCTTCGGTACTAACGACCTTACACAGATGACATACGGCTTCTCAAGAGATGACGCAGGTAAGTTCCTCAACGCTTACTATGATGCTAAGATCTTCGAGAACGATCCGTTCGCTAAGCTTGACCAGACAGGCGTTGGCAAGCTCATGGAAACAGCTATCAAACTCGGTAAGCCTGTAAACAACAAGCTCCATGTTGGTATCTGCGGTGAGCACGGCGGCGATCCTTCTTCTGTTGAGTTCTGCCACAAGATCGGTCTTGACTATGTATCATGTTCACCGTTCCGTGTTCCGATTGCTCGTCTTGCTGCTGCTCAGGCTGCTATCGCAAACAAGTAATTCACACAGGATGTTGTTAATGGGTAATACCATTTATCAGCCATAAGGCAAAATTAAATATCAAATTTAGACCTTGTAGAAGCAATTCTGCAAGGTCTTTTTTTACCCGCAAAACATAGAAAAAGCCTTGTAAACACTGCGTTTCTGTCAATAAAACAGGAATTTTATTTACATTATTTGCGGCGGTGCTGTTGATAACGATTTTTACATCGTGGTTGATAAACAGCTTCGCACAATGACAATGTATTGACAGGTAACTTAATACAAGTTTATTCCTGATATAAATTTGACCTTGCAGGTTTTACTCTGCAAGGTCTTTTTATGTCTTATAAAAATCTTTAAAGGTTTCCCACAATTTATATAACGGCGTATTTTGAAAATTTTTATTGTTTTTGCAAAATCTATTGATTTTACATTTGTTCTTGGGTATAATAATACCAAATCACGATTTAGTAAATCAAGATTAGATAGCATAAGAGGTGTTTTTATGTTTATAGGCAGAGAAACCGAGCTAAAATTTCTGAACGATAAATACAATTCAGATGGCGGACAGCTTGTAGTTTTGTATGGCAGACGGCGTGTCGGCAAAACGGAAACCTTAAGAGAATTTTGCAAAGAAAAACCACATGTATTCTTTTCCTGTACTCAGACAACCGACAGGGTGCAACTTCAAAAATTTTCAAAACAAATATTAAAAGAAAACATTCCCGCAAAAAATTACATTACCGAATTTGCCGATTGGGAAAAAGCTTTCGGCGCTGTTCTCGATTTGCCGTATGGGGATAAAAAGAAACTCTTTATCATAGATGAATTCCCGTATATGTGCAAAGGGAACAAGAGCATTCCTTCTATTCTGCAAAATTTGTGGGATACACAACTTCGGGATTCAAATGTTATGATTGTTTTGTGCGGCAGTGCAATGAGTTTTATTGAAAAGGAAATTCTTGCCGAAAAAAATCCGCTCTACGGTCGTGCTACCGGAATTTTCAAAATGAAAGAAATGGGATTTTACGATGCAGCTAAATTCTTTACCGCATATTCCGAACGGGACAAAGTTATTGCTTATTCTGTTCTTGGCGGTATCCCCCACTATTTAAGGCAATGGAATCCGAAACTAACTATTGAAGAAAATATTAAACAAAATATTTTGACCAAAGGTTGTGTTCTATACAGCGAGGTTGATTTTCTTCTTCATCAGGAACTTCGGGAAACGCCTGTATATAATTCTATCATTGAAGCGGTAGCACTTGGAAATACAACTTTAAACAATATCAGTCAAAAGTCACTCATTGAGGATACTTCCAAAACAAGCGTTTATTTAAAAAATCTGATTGAACTCGGCATTGTGGAACGAGAATTTTCTGTTGATGCAAAGATAAAAGAACAGGCAAACGGTAACAGAGGAACATATAAATTAACAGATAACTTCTTCCGATTCTGGTACGCATTCGGTTTTGCAAATTTTTCACAGCTTGAGGACGGCGATGTTGACGGCGTTTACGAATATATTGTAAAGCCTGAACTCCATAAATTTGCATCAGTCGGATTTGAAGATGTATGCCGTGAGTTTGTTCGGAAAATGCAGAAAAATAACGAACTGCCGTTCCGATATTCCAAAATGGGACGGTGGACAGGAAAGACAACAATAAGGGATAAAAACACAGCAAACGGACTTAGAATCGGAGAAACAGAAATAGATATTTTATGTATCGACCAAAAAGCAGAAAATTATTTAGTTGGGGAATGCAAATTCAAAAAAGAAGCATTTACCTATGCAGAATATCTGAACACACTTGCAAAATTAACACCATTGAAGGAAAAGACACAGTTTTATTATGCATTGTTCTCTGAAAACGGTTTTGATGAAAAGATAACAGCCGATATAAAATCAAGTGGCACACTTCTCCTTTCCCTTGAACAAATTGTCAATTACAGTTGACATATATTTTGAATTAACCTAAAAACCGCTCTCGAATATGAGAGCGGTTTTTTATTCCTGCATAACGGATTTTACGGACTGATTTTTTATTCGGTGTGAAAAGAACATCATTGCACCCTCATAGATTACTACAAAAAGCACAAGTGTAATCCAAAAGCTATTCCAATCGAAGCTATACTTGGGTTTAACTCCGAGCAAATCGGAAAACACCACATTGACCATCGTATTCATTAGCAAATACTGATATAACGAGCCTATAACAAAGCCGACAGCCGCAATCGGTCTGTAGCAATTAATCACTGAATCTGCACACTCTTTTTGCGAGTAGCCGATAACTTTCATCATGGCAATTGTCTTTTGATTAGCCTTTACCACGCTTGACAGCGACAAATACAAGGTCACAAATGCAAGCGTAAGACCTATCAACAGCACAATAAATCCCATTTCATCGCTCGCATATTCGCCCATCGATGCCGACATCTGCAACATTGCCGAAAAACAAAACGCTGAAAATCCTGCAAAAAACGCCAGTATTTTTCTGCTTCTCAGGGTATTTCTCTTCATATCTTTTAAGAAGCTAAAATCATCGACTTTAACCTTTTTAACTTTTTTCGGCTGTTTTTCAATTCCTTTCAGCATATTGACCGCAGGCATTTTCAACTTTACAAAAGCATAAAAAATTGAAATCAACGCAAAAAATACAGTCGGCAAAATCACGAGAATAACCAAAACTTCAAAGTGAAATTTCGGACTAAATTCGGGAAAAAGGCTAAGATTATTTTGAAGTTCGTACAGTCGAGGCATATACACACTTGCAACGGCATAACCGAGAGAAGTTCCCACAAACACGCTCAAGGCAAACACCCACAAGCGGCAGGCAATGCTGATCTCGGAATATCCCAAAGCTTTTAATATACCAAGCTCTTTGCCGTGACTGTCTATGTAATTTTTAATGTAGAAAATCAAGAGAATGACCGAAGTAAATGCAAGACTACCGCCCGATGCACCTACAATCACTTTTGATGTTGCAATCTGCGTATCATACATCATTTGTGCTTCGGGGGTTGTTATAAGCGCTTCAACCGACGCAATGTCAATGCCGTAATTCACAAATAAAGCACACACAAACACGGCACATAATGACACAACAGAGATAGCCGCCATTTTTACTATATCTTTTATTCCGACAATCACAAAATCACCAACCTATTTCAAATGCAGATTTACGCACATCATTTTTATACACTTCGGCAATTTTTCCGTCACTCACCTTAATCACCGTATTCGCCATTTTGGCAATATTAATGTTATGCGTTACCATAATCATCGTAAATCCCTGTTCCGACTGCAATTTTGTAATCACATCAAGCACCTGTCTGCCTGTTTTTTCATCAAGCGCACCTGTCGGCTCATCAAGAAACAACACGGTAGGCTTTTTGGCAAGCGCTCTGGCAATTGCCACTCGCTGTTGCTCTCCGCCCGAAAGTTCTCCGGGATATTTTTTAACTTTGTCATCAAGTCCGACGGCACTTATAATTTTTCTGTAATCGCTGTTTGACGCCAAATCTGCACCCATACGGACATTTTTATCGACATTCATATTCGGCAAAAGATAGTACTGCTGAAAAATAAAGCCTACATTATCTCTGCGAAATTTTGTGCGTTCGCTTTCACTCATACTGCAAATATCTTTTCCGTCCAAACAAACTTCTCCGCTGTCGGCTTTTTCAAGTCCCGAAAGAACATTCAGTAATGTTGACTTTCCCGAACCCGAAGCGCCGAGAATTACGGCAAAATCCCCTTGTGCAATTTTTAAATTTATGTTATCCAACACCTTAAATCTGCTTTCGCCTTTGCCGTAATATTTTGTCAAATTTTTAACTTCAATCATCAGATATCACCTCTCATAAGGGTAATAATCAGAGATTTGCACACCTCAGTCATCATTTTGCTTATTTCATCATCTGTAAACCGACACATCTTAGTGGCACAAAGCGTGGCAATTCCGTGCGTATAAATCCACAGATGTTTGTAGAGCCATTCCGCTTTTTCAGTTGAAAATCCGTAGCCGTCAACTATTGAGTTCAGTATTTGCTCATAACTTTCATCTATTTCAGGAAGAATACTCGACAAATTCGGAACACTTTCCTTTTCACTCATAAACAAAAGTCTGAAAAGTTTCGGCTCTTGCACAGCAAAAAGTATGTACTGTTTGCCGACCCCTTTAAAAGCAACATCTTCGCAAAGACCTTTTTTGACATATTTTTTATATTCTGCTTTTGCGGCAACAACTATTTCGTTTTTGAGATGTTCCATATTATCAAAATACGAAAACACAGGACAAACCGAACTTCCGAGCGTTTTGGCTATTGACCTTGCAGTCACTTGATCCAACCCCTCATTTTTAGCAATCGTCAATCCTGCATTTATAATTTCAGCTTTGCCGAACTTTGGCTTTGGCGGCATATTATCACTCCGTTTAATAACATTAGTTATATATCATTTGTTATACATTGTACATCCACACACAAATAAAGTCAACAAAAAGTTTATACTAAAAAATAAAATACACAAACAGAAAAATGACAAGCTGAGATTTTTCAACTTGTCATTTTTATTTTTGGTCATGGTTATTTAATTATTTGAATGGTTTTGCAAAGCTGCAAAATTTATTAACATAGCTTGATTAAAATTTTAATCAGGATTTTATGCATTTACATAAGAAATTATCACATTAAGATGTAACGGAAAATCTGCTTTCACACGCTTTTCTATGAGCTTCTTCTCTGCGTCTGTTTTTGCGTCCGAAATTTTAATGTCCACACGGTTTCTTGTGGGAGCTTCAGCAATTGTAAAATTTTCCACACCGTAACCTCTGACAATTCTTTTGAAATCGTCGGGAGTGCATTTTCCGCCGACCTTCTGCTCAGATATTTTAAGCATTTCCCTTCGTTTTTCAAGCGGATAATTGGCATTGATTTTACCGACAAATCTCTCCCTTTCGGTAATTCCGCAGTTTTCCGCTGTGTCAATAAACAACTCCCGTTCCATAGTTTCAAGCATATCAAATTCCGTGTTCAAACCCTCTGCATATGCCAAAAGTTCCGCTCTGATATTTGATTTTGCTGTAACTTTGTAAAGCCCTGTACTTTCTAATTTGGTTTTCATCGAATCAAAGCTGTTCATCACTTCACCCCAATCGTAACTGTACCGACAGTAAAACATTGCGACTTTGCCACCGTCACATCCTGCATATCCGTGTTCCAGTTGTAGTTGGTTATACAACCCGTGTCAATCAGTCTTGCACCGAGTTCCGACAATCTGAATGTTCCGCCGATAGGGATTGAATTCACATATTCCGCAAAGGCATTTTTGAGCAACTCCTTGACTTCACCTGAAGAATATCCGTCCTCCGCATAGGCAACAACGCTCATATTGCAGGCGGTACGCTGGGCATTCGCCACAATAACATCAACATTAAGCTCTCTCTGCTTTTCCAAAAGCGACTGAACCTTTGCAACAACATTCGTACCCAATGATGCATCCGCACCCGTAACATAGACATTAACCGTACCTACGCCCCTCGCTTTGCCGACGGCACTTGCCTTTGCAACACCGTCAACCGTGAGTGCAAGCTGTTCGTAATATGCCGCATTCGTGCCGTTGGAAGTGTTTATATATGTATCTCTTATGCGTTTGCGAAGTTCATCGTCCGTTTCGGCATCGCAACCGCCCGTAAATTTCTCACGGTTTGTAACCGTTTCAATCTCTGTCGGCACACTCACGGGAACAACCGCACAGCTAAGCCCGATATTACCGTTACTTCCCGCCTGTTCAGCCTCGGCATAAACACTCACAAGCGTGTTGCCGGCACTGATTTCTTCATCCTCGGTCGTAACAAATCGTATCGGCACAAGGTCGGCAGTAGCCACAACACACCCCTTTGGAATTATAATATCGTGACTGCACGGCTGAGAAATATTGAAGGTAATTTCGCCCGTTGACTTCATCGCCTTTTTGCGTTCAATACCTCTCTGCGATGCGAGTTTATCAAGGCATTCACCGCTTGCAGTCACTGCAAACATCTGTCTTTTCCACCACTCAAGATTCGTCTGTAGCTTAAAAATCTCGCCGGCAAGCACCTTGAGCCTGATTGCAATGTCGCTCACCTCGTTAAAGCTGTCGCCCGTTTCCCGCTCATAGGCATTCTTCATTCTGCCGTAAATTTCATCATAAGTTTCCATTTATCTGCACCTCCCTTGTAATATCGTCAACCGTAAGGTCAATCGTAATCGTTTTGCCAACCGACTTAACGCTTGCATAGGTATTTTTCATTTTTGCAAGCGATTCATTGGCAAGCAGTTCAGTCTGCTTTGCCGAGAGTGTTTTGTCCTGCAAAAGCACCTTTGAACCTAAATTTCTGTCATAGACAAATCCGCCGAGTTTTGCCGAAATGCAAAGCACAGCCTGTTGGAATTTTGCGTCAGTCCCCTCAAGCAATACCGTATTGCCCGAAGAGCCGATAACGATATCACCGTTTTTAATCATCGTATCCCTCATACTACACCGCCTTGCCGTTGATAAGAACCCTGCCGTCATTTTTCAGCACAATACTCGCTCCGCCCTTTGACGAGAGCATAACCTCGCCCTCATCAAGTTCAACATTTTTCGCAAGCACACCAAGGCTCACTTCGCCGTTAGCAAGCGGCAAAACAACCGCCGACTCTCCCACGGGAACAACGCTTGCAAAGCCATACGGCACGCAACATTTTATCCCCCTGTGTTCTTCCGAGGAATCCACCGAAACCGTGTTTCCGGAACTTTTCACACCGCCCTTTTCGGCTTTCGGGGCGGTAATCGAATTTTTAGTTATGTAATTCATCAGCCACATCGCCGTTCTCCTTTCCAAGCACAACCGTTGTGCTTTCACCGTTTTTCCCAAGTAAATATTTAATACTTTTCACAATCAAGCCCTCTCTTTTTCCGATGAGAGAGTCATCAATCACAGCCCTTCTGCCGACAACTCCGCACAGACATTCTGCACATTCAAGCATTATTTCAAAGCTCTGCCTGTTGCCGTTTTCAATCATTCTGTCGGCTGTTTTTACCGCATTGTTGTCGAGAAAAGCGTTTACATATCTCACCCTTTTAATCCTGTCGGCAACGCATTTGTTGCTTATAACGCTCTTGTAACCGCCGTATTCCTCGGTGCGTAGTTTGATTTGCGAAATAACCTTGCACGGCTTTATGTACTCACGGAGAGATGTGTAGCCTACTCCGTTTCTGCCGAACACAATCGGCTTTGCACCGCCGTAAGTTCCGCACATCAAAGCAAATCCCGCACCCGTAATTCTCGGACTTTTGCCGTATCTGCCGTTACAGAATTTTTCAAGCACCTGCCACTCGGTCATGCCCTTTTCAATTTTGATTGTGCCCATAAACGGATGTTCGTCACCGTCATATCCGACAATTCCGAACGGCTTTAAATGCCTTTCAAAAATGAACTTTGCCGCCGGGTTCACATATGTAACAGGCTCTGCCTCATTGTCGAGAAGCCTTCCGGCAAGACTTCTTGCACTCAGCCTTACAATCGCACCGTCGGTTCTCACAATGCTGACAATCTCGTCAGCCTGTCCCACAAACACAAGCGACTTGCCGTCATAAGCCTCAAGCATATCGGCATTTCCGAACTTCTCGTCATACGGCACAGTCATCACAAGCTCATCGGCAGGCACATCGACATCTGCCGAAATTTCAACAGTAAGGACATTTTTAATTTCACACCTTTTGCCGTTTTTATCAGTAAAAAAGTAAGTCAGCACAGCTTAACCCTCCTTGTTCCGAGGTTTTCATCGGGGAACTTAACATCGGGATTCAGCCGCACAAGCTCGTCAATTTTCACCCCTGTTTTGTATGCAATGTCCCACAGGGTTTGCCCATTTTCACAGTCAAAATATGTAATTACCGTTTTCTGCTTTTTCTCCATAACCTCACGGAACACAAAGCTGTATTCAAGCACATTCGGCTTTGGCTCGCCCTTTATTTCAAGCTTTTCAAACACAGCATAAATGCTCGGCAGGTTTGGCACGGAGAGCACTTCTTTTCCGCTGTTTCTGAACACCTCAAACAGCCTTTCAAACTGTTCTGCACAATCCTCGCCGTACAGCTGTCCCGAACCGCTGATTTTCATATTCTTCCGCCCCATATCCTGAACGGAAGATTCGCCGAACGGACTTTTCATTTCTGCAACACTCCTGTCACATTCAAAGCTGATATTCTGCGGATTGTGATGCCACACATATTCACCGAATTTCATCGGCACCGGTTTCATAGGCTTTTCGCCTCCTCTTCTTCGTCAAGTCTGCGACTGTAACGACGGCTTTCCCTTTCAAGGAATTCACCGAACATTTCGGTATCTTTACCGCCGTTCTCAGACTCCGCAAGCCTGTAAAGTTCGTCTGAATTTTTATCATTCATATAATTTTCCTCTCATAGGCACTGATTTTCACGGTTGCAAGAATACTTCCGCTGCCCTGAGTAACGCTTGAAAATTCAAGCACTTTGCAATCCGTGTAAATGATTTTCTTCTTTGCAAGGTCAAGTTCAAGACTCTTAAAGCTGTCACGCTCCAAAAACGGAGTTTCATCCGTAATCTTCATCACAAAGGTAAGTTCCCATTCGTTTGAAACAATCCTTTCAACGGGCTTGTCATTGAAAAATTCCTTGATTTCCGTGAAGGAGTTCTTTCTTGTACAGGTTGCCTTTTCAACGCCGCCGAGAATTTTTCCCTCACATTTCAACATGGCATTTCCGCAATTTTCAAATTCAAAGCCGTCCATTTAAACCTCCTCGCAAAGACAGAATTCCATATTAAAACTCACCGTTCTGTAAATTGCGTTCATATCGGGATCAAATTCAATTGACGCCGCCTCGCTGTGGGTAATCGTCTTTTCCGCATCGGCAGTTTTAAGTCCGAGAAGAATTTCACTTACCACTTCCGAAAGACCGCTTCCGTTCTCGGTTGCAGGAGCATACACCCTGATTTCAACTCCGGCGTTGTAGCTTTCGCCCTTGATAGACGGCGAAAGGTATCCGCCGATATAGCTTTTCTCCGTTGACATATCTCTCACCGACACAACGGCAATCATTCCGTTCACGGGTGACGGTGCTTCATCAGAGCCGTATTCTCTTATAAATCTGACATTTTTCAAAGCCTCATTTACCTTTAAGCCTGCAATAATACGGTCAACCTGTTTCTCAATTCGATTCAAAATCATCCCTCATTTCTTCTCTGTATGCACACAGAACAGCCCTTACATAAATCGGATTGTCCTTCACATAATATTTTTCGCACCTTTTAACAGTATATTTACCGTTTTCACTTTCTATTACGCTTTTTTCCGAATCAAGCAGAACATCGGGCGGTGCAATAAATAAAAACAGCTTCGTTTTTCTCATACCCAGTTTATGCCGTACACTGTCGGAGTTTTGATTATAGTTATATCTCAAAGGTGAAATAAAGGCCTTTGTCCTGACCGATTTACCGCCGTTTTTAACGGTAACATCACAGCCGTATCTGTTTAATATTTTCCCGATAGACGGTGAAATATTCATCATATCACCCCAAGCAAAAATTTTTCTCTGCCGATAAGGTCCTGCGACTTGTCGGCATATTCCCTCCACAGCTTTTCGGCTCGGCTTTCGCCGTCCGCAGATGATGAAATTTTCAAATCACCCGCGGAAAAAGAAGAAATGCTGTCATCATTGCAAAGGGAATACAACTTAAAAGCGTAAACGGCACACAGGTTTTCAAGTCTTAATTCATCATCTTCCGAAAGATTTTCCTTCGTAACAATCGAATTAACATACACCACGGCATCGTCAACAATGCTCTTCCATTTGTATGCTTCAGCACCGTCAATACCGCTGTATAAGGCAAAACGCTTTGTAATGTTTGCAATGTTCAAGGCAATCCCTCCTTAACAGCTCATCACCTTTGACGCCTCTGTAAAGATTTTTGAAAAACCGGCAGTACAGGTAACTGCGGCTCTTTCAAGCTGACGGTCAATAAGCTTGTCGTAATCTGTAACAACACCGCCTGCCTGAACCATTTCAAGCGCACAGTTTTTGTCAAGACCGATAATCTTACCGCCCTCAAGCTCAGGAGTGTGAAGAAGGCTTGCACCGAGAGGTGTAATCATTCTGCCCGTAGCCTGAAAATCAAGGCCTGCGTTTGAATCCTGAAGCTGAGAAAGTGAAAGAATCTTCTGCATTTCGGGAGTTGACGCAAGAATTGTGTTGAGCTCATACGGAGCAAGCTCTGTCCAAAGCTTTAAAAGGTCCTCATATGTAACCTTGCCGCCTGTTGCAACATTAAGTGTGCCGGCGGGATTTTCATTGCCGTCACCGTTCACAAGCACATCAATCGCATCTTTAAGCTGTGCTCTTGCAATATATGCGCCAATCTGATTGAGTGTTACGGTAAAGAGGTCAAGACGCTGAAAGCGAAGCGCCTCATATGATGCAACAAGCATTCTGCCACGCTTGTGAAGCTTAACAAGGTTTTCTCTTGTCTTAACCTCAGTCTGCGGAATCTTTGCACCCTCGCCGACGAGTTTAAGACTCTTATCATCCTCACTCGGAACAGATACAATACTGCGGTAATCCATACCCTCAATGTCTGTCACGGTTGCCACAAGATTTGGGAGAATATCCGCTCTCTCCATGCCCTGCATAACGGCTCTGCTCACATATTCGGGGAAAAGTGCCGCAGAGTTTGAACTCTGAAAAAACTTTTCAACACAGTCGCTGTTTCTGCCCTTAACCTTAATGTCAAAGCGTTTGAGCTGACGGGAAAATGCGTCAAGCCCCTCAAGTGCAGTACCTCTGTAATTTTCTGACGGATCAAGCTTTTCAAGTGCGCCCGAAATTCCGCCCTTTGTCTGATACATACCCTTTTCAATTGTAATATTTTCAAAATTTGCCATAATATCTTCCTCCCCTTATTAAAGAATAAATCCGACTGATGTGTCTGTTGAGTCAAGCACAAGGTACTCTCTGCCGGTTGTTGTAACCGACACGCCGCCGTCTGCCGTTGCAGAAAGCTTTTTGTAGCCGACGGTGATTTTCTTGTCGCTCTTAACCTTTACATAGCCCGAAAGCTGAATAACCGCATAACCGCCTCTCACGCTTACGCACACACCGCAAAAGTTCTCGCTTGCATCACATTTTGCAACAGTGCCGTTGTCCTTCATCTTAACAGGCACGCCTGCCTCCGTAATTGTTTTGTCTGCAATAAATGTTGCGGCATTTTCGCCGAATCCGTTAAAATTTACATTCATAATCATACCTCCGTTAAATACTGAACTGACCGTTTTCTACGGTGTTATTTCTCTTGTCCTGCTTGCAGTAAAGCTGCGGAACAGGCTCAAAAGCTGCTTTCTTTTTCTTTTCAAATGCTGACTTAAATTCTCTGAGCTGTTCAATTGTCATGCTCTTTGCAACGCTCTCCATTGTTTCGCCCGAAATGTCAGGCTGAACAAAAGCGGCAAGCCCCACAACATCACGGGTAAGGCTTTCACGGTACAGCACACCGTCCTTAGCCGACTTTTTAAGCCCGTCAATATATTCGCACAGCTTTCTGCTGTCGCTCTCATCAAGTGCAAAAGCCTTTTTGTTTTCAATGGCTTTAAGAATTTTCTCCATATCATTTTCCTTTCCAAAAATTTTGTGACCTTTCGTAATGCCTGCCCTCTTTTGTGACGGCACGGCAACAAAGCTCCATTCGTATGCGTCATACGGGTTCACAAGCTCACCGCAACAAAGCTTTGAGCCGTAAACCTCGCCATTTTTGTGAGTACACATTGAGATGTCCTCACCGCACACATTGCACACAACCCTGCCAACGGCACAGCCAACGCTTACTTCCTTGATAATTCCGCTGTCAATCGCAAGGATAATATCCCTGTTGCTCTCACAAACGGGAAGATATGCCCTTGCCTTGAGTCTGTAGTAATCGTCACCCAAAGCCGTTTTCTGACCGTCAATTTTCTCAACCTTACAGCTGAAAATTCTTGCCGTCTGATTTTTTGCACTTGGATTGTGGTCAATAATTCCTGTCTTGCCGACAAAAAGCTTTTCAAGCTCATAAAGCGAATCTGTTGTAAAGCGTTCGCCGTCACGGTCAACATCGTTGTCACACAGCACAACCGAAAACGCATACACCTCATTTTTTGCAAGATTTCGCCTTGTAAAGCGGTTAATCAGTTCAAGTTCATCATCGCCGACAGTCTGATTTTCACCGTCAACAACGCCCGAAACACCGCTTTTAATAAGTTTGTTATCCTTCATTCTGCACCTCCGCTCCAATCTGTCTTTCAATGTTCATCGCATTTGCATTGTTAAGTCTTGCCTGAGAAAGCTCAACCGCATCCTGAAGATTAATCTTGTCCCACTCAATCTTAAAGCTGTCGTTATAACCGCACATTTTAAGATGAGCCGACACAATTTTTGTAATCACGGGTTCAAGCACTGTGCGGTAGTAGGCAAGCTCGCTTGTGAGAATATCCGCCTGCTGTTCGCTCATTCTCTCTGTACTCGACCACGAAATGCCGAGCAAAAACGGCGGAATACCAAGCTTTGCAATAATCTGCTCAAGAATATGCCTTACGGGAATGTCGCAGTCGGGCATATCGCTTTCAGCGCCTATAACCTTAATGCTGACATCGCCGACCGACACAAAATCGCACACGCTGTCGCTTCTCATCGCCTTTTTCCACTCATCGGCAACCGCCTGTGCATTTTCTCTGCTCACAGCCGAACCGTTTGAATCGGGATTGAGAGTAACCGCAAAACGGATATCGCCAACCCTCTCCCAGTTTGTTTTTACCGACTCAAAAATCCTCAAAAGTATTGAGCTGACAAACGGCAGACCGCTGAGTATGGAAGTACCGCACACAGTACCCGGCTTTGGATTAAGCAGGGTTGCAAAAATCCTTTCCGGATGCTTAGGTTCTTCGGCTGTACCGTTGCCGAGTGTGTAAACCGCAAGCTTCAGCGGAGAAGAATCCGCTCTGATTTCAACATCGTCAAGGCTTGCATTGTACAATGCGCAAATTCCTTCACCACCACTATCGGGAACAATCTCACCGACTGCCTGTCCGTAGGTGAGAAGCGAATCAAGATAGCAAAGTATAAAGCTTTCAAGCCCCATCATTTCACCGTTTGTGCAGACATTCTTAACAAAGCTGTCGGCAATCTTCTGACTTTCAGCCGATGAAGTCACAATTTTGAATCCGCCGATAAGTCTGATAATTTTGCAGAGTGCCGCATCAATAATCGGCACAGACTCACGCAAAGTTGTGTACAACTGCCTTTCCGTTCTTGTCTGAACGGCAAATCGTGAGAAAATCGGCGAATTATTTCTCGTTTCTCTCAAAACGGTCTGCACCGTCTTGATGCTCTCGGTCTTTTTATTTTTTCTGCCAAGCCTCAAGCTGTTTCCTCCTGTCTTTTGGTTGCAACGGCAAAGAATCCGTCACAACCGTAAATTTTAGTAGCGACAAAATATCTTATGTCGTCCATTGCATGATCGTTTTCCTTAACAGGTGCGTCACTGCGCCCCGAACCGTCCCAACGGTAAAGCGAAAATTCCCTTCTTGCGGCTCTGCAATTTTTGCAGATTCTGATTTTTCTGTCCTTCAAAGCCTGCGAAGTCTGTCTTATGCCGTTGATAACATTGTTTTCAGCCGACACAACCGTGTATTTTCCGTGACGCCTTATAACCTCAATAAAGCTTGCGGCAGACGGATCGACAATCACACATTCGATTTTCCGCCCGTCAATCAGCTTTTCAAGTCCGTCATAATGCTCCTCGTCGGTCTTTTGAAAGCCCTGAGTGCGTGAGTTGAAGTAGTATTCGTCAACCCTGTACCACACACCGTTTTTTCTGCCCCACAAACCGAATGATGCGGGATTCACAGTACCGTAATCGCACGATACCACCCAGCTTTCAATGTCTGACGGAATATCGCAGTACATCCTTTCATTGTCCATAAACGGATAAACCGCACCGAAAACGGCTACCCATCTGCCTTTTACGAACCTCTCGTAAAACACACCCGAATACAGACTTTCATACCTCTTGATAACCTCGGGCTTCAAAGACGGATTGTCCTGCATTGTAAAGTGCAGATATAACGCATTTTTGTCACCGCACTTTTTAATCCACTCACGGTAGAACCAATGCTCAGGAAATTCGGGATTGCAGTTAAACCAAAATCTTGAACCCGACACGGAACATCTCGCCAATGCCTGTTCAACGAATGACCTCGGCATCAACGCAACCTCGTCAAAAAGCACACCCGAAAGCGTCATGCCCTGAATGAGTGATGCGGATGACTCGTCCTTGCCTCCGAAAAGATAAAACCTGTTCATCACCCCGTTAATGCTCACGGTCAAAATATTCTGCGACAGCTTTTCTTCACACTTAAAACCGAGTGATTTCAAAATCGGAATCACGGGCGTAATCATATTTCGCCTTAAAGAACGGATTGTCTTTCCGCAAAGTGCAAAGTCCGAATTTGCAAAATCGTAAAAGCTCCATAAAATGAACGACAGCGACATACAAAAAGTCTTTCCGCTGCGCACAGCACCGTCACAGATGATTGCGTCCCTGTCACGAAAAGCCGACTCCCTGTTCCACCACGAAAGCACGGTAAGCTGTTTTTTAGAAAAAGCTTTAATTTCCATTTTCCTTGTCATTCACCGCCCTTGCGCTGTTTGAAATGGCGTCAAAAAGCTGTTTTGCGCCTGTTTCATGCTCACCGCCTGCACCGAGTTTTTCAAGTGCCTTTAGCCTGTCAAAAAACTTGATTTCCATTGAACCGTCCTTTGGTCTTTTAATCTCCGACACAAGGAACAGGTCCATTCCCTCAAGATCCTCCTTACTCGGATCACTTTTGTAAAGCAAAGAAATTGCATCGCAAATGCTACCGAAAGCCAACCGCTGATACCCTGCCGCCGCCATGTTGGCAAGGGATTTTTCTCTTAGCCGTGACAGCCGTTCAAGCTCGGCTGAAATTTCGGGACGGCAGATAAGCTCTTCCCCCTTCTGCTCACAATCCCCCGTGTAGCCTGCCTTTTCTGCGGCAAGCTCGGAATTTCCCGAACCGAGAAATAAACTGCAAAACTTCTTTTCCCTACCTGTCAATTTTCTGATATCTCGTCACCTCCGTTTTTCGAGAGGCTTTATCAACGCCCCTCACTTATACCTGCAAAATTCAAAAAAATTGCATACTTTAATGCAATTTTCAAAAATATTTTTAAAAATAATTTTTCTCCTAAAATCATTCAGCAAAAACCTTCACCTGCCCCCTAACAGCAAGCCACCTTTCCCGAATCAGGTAATAAAAAAACCGTGTGTACTTTTTCTGTACACACGGTTTTTGTGTTTTAGTCGGTATATTCACTTGAGCATTTTAAGGATTTCGTCCTTTTCACGATAGCCTACTGCCTTGTTGACAAGCTGACCGTTTTTGAACACCATAAGAGTCGGGATACTCGACACATTATACTGCATTGTAAGGTCGGGTTCTTCATCAACATTAACCTTGCCGACAAGAATTTTGCCGTCATATTCGTCAGCGATTTCTTTCACAATCGGGGCAATCATCTTGCACGGACCGCACCATGTTGCCCAAAAATCTACAAGCACGGGGATATCCGACTGCAAAACCTCCTGCTCAAAAGTTTCTTTGTAAAGCTCTATTTCCATAACAATCCTCCTGTTCGGTTATTTTAATCTTTAGATTTGTAGTAAAGCATACAATGACAAAAGCCTTCAAAATCGGGATCGGCAATCTGCTCTTTGAATTCCTTGCACATACACTTGTATTCCTCTGTACGCTGAATTCTGCACGGGCAGTAACCGCCTGTCCTCTTCAAGCCCTCTTTAACTGTCTTTACTGTTTCTTTGTCGGGATTAAGTGTTATTTTCATCTGCTCACCCCACAATTTTTACGGCGTTTGCCGTTAATCTCTTCCCTTGACTATACTATATATCGCAACCCTAAAATTGTCAAGCATGCGAGTGCCTCGCACCCTGTTCGTGTAGACAGTTTAATATAACCAAAGTTACGACTCCCGAGATTTGCTTTGTGCTAATATTGCCCTATGCATACGAGTGCCTCGCTCTCCATTCGTGTAGAGAGTTTGAAACAGTCAATACTGCTACTCCCGAGATTTGCTTTGTACTAATATTACCCTATGCATGCGAGTGCCTCGCTCTCCATTCGTGTTGACAGTTTTCAACAGTCAATACTACTACTCCCGAGATTTGCTTTGTACCAATAGTACCCTATGCATACGAATGCCTCGCTCTCTGTTCGTGAAGGGGCAAACCGTGTTCGCCATTTGTTTTATGTGCAAACATAAAACAAGCCGTAGGGGTAACCTTGCGACTATATTTCTAACGGGAAAACACGGTTCGCCGCTACATATTACACACAACACCCATCGCAACAAAACATTTTTATAAAACAAACCCATTCATCAAGCTGGCGGATGATATCCGCCCCTACGGGTTTGTAGCATTTATATAATTTGTACCGTTACTTGCGAGTGTTCATCGGATCACCTACTGAATTGTGAAAACAATAACTAAAATTATCTTTATTATTTGCCGTATAAAAAAACTCTGTTAAATTTTTCAAAAATTGCATTAAAATATACATTTTTTCGCCTTTTGCGCTTATAAGCGGAGGCGATTTTATGACAAACTTTTTTATAGTACCAAACGAGGTGTTTGACCTCAATCTAAAACCGCAACAGTTCGCTGTTTTATGCTACATACTCAAATGCTGTGACGAATCGAACACCTGTTATCCGTCAATACACACCATTGCAGAGGCCTGTGCAATCTCCGACAACACCGTTAGGGAAAGCATAAAATTCCTTTGCAAAAGAAAAATCATTACCAAATCGGGCGGTTTTACGGTCGGCAAATACGGCAAGATTCAGTCATCGTCCTATCTGTTCTCGATCAACCCGAATTTTTATGACGAAGGTTTCGGCAGGGACAACCTTGTCGAATATTACAAATACGAAAACTCTGCCACCTCATAATCTGCAACAACATACTCTGCGAATATCACTTCATACCCCATGTAAAATACTGCACCCCCCTACTTCAAATATTACACCCATGGGGTTCAGAATTTGCACCTCCCCCCTTCAAAATTTGAACCCGTCCCCTTCAGAATTTGAAGCCTAATAATACCCATAGAAAAAGACTAAGAGAAAAATACCCAAGGAACAATACCAAATGAATAACTGCGATGAGTGGAATCGAGAGCGAATACTGACGAATTGCATCCTTGTAATCACAGAAATTTGTGTTATACTTAAGTTGAAAATAATTTGATGAGGTGATAGCATGGTAATAAGAGAGGTTCAGGACAGAGATTTCGTTCAGCTTGCGGAAATGAGATGGGCCCATGCTGTTGAGGACGACGAAACTTACGGTGAACACAACACCGACGGTGTAACAAAATCGGTATTTATCGAGGAGTTCGTTGCCTTTTTATACACAAACAAGGAATATAAAATCTTCGTTGCCGAAGATGAGAATGCAAAAATTCTTTCGGCAATGTTTGTATATCTTATTCCGACAATTCCCACCCCGAATGCAAAGCGTGAATTTATTGCGTATCTCACAAAGGTGTTCACGCTTGAAGAATATCGTGGCAAGGGCATCGGCACTCGACTGCTCGATTATGTAAAGAACTACCTTTCGTCAATCAACTGCGAACTTGTCTTTGCATGGCCAAGCGAAAATTCGGCAGAATGGTATAAATCTCATGGGTTTTCCGACACCAACGAAATTTTTGAGTGCAGATTATAACAATAAAAAATATAAGAGAACAATCGGGTAACAGATTTACTGAATGTAAACTTCTGCTACCCGATTGTTATTCTATACCGAGAATATCATGAAAATATTTAAGCGTGGAATATTTGTATTTTCGTTCAAAAGATTTTTTGATAAGCATTTTTAAGCTGACATAACACTTCGGATACACTTTTATTATAAGCATATTTTTTTAAAATATTACGAACAAATAAAATAACAATTAAAAAACGGCACCCCGATTTTACTCGGAGTGCCGTAATTAATTTTGATTACAGAATCAGAATCGTGTTGAGTGTGGAATATTCCGCATTATTTAGCGTAAGCAGAATCTCCGCCGATCTGACCGTCGATACCTGTAAATCCGCTTGCGCAGCATACATAAACTCTCATGTTAGCCTTAGCAAGTTCCGGAACTGTAAGTGTACCGTCAGTAACATACTTAACATCACCTGTAACAGCGTCAACATACTTGCCGTTAGGAATGTTCTTGAATGTTGCACCTGAAGAAATTGAAACGAGTGCAAGGCTGTCTGTGTTGTCGTCAGTATAACGGCGAACATAAGACATATCGCCACCTGTTACATATGTGCTTGATGCTGTGTACTGTCCCTTCTGGAGAGCGGGGATAGCACGACGAATAGCATTAACCTTTGAAAGGTGCTTACTGAGCGGGCTTGCAAGAGTATCAGCAACAGTGCCTGATGCTGTGTACTCACTGAAGTCAGTAGCGTTTACAGTACCCTCAAGATAATCACCGAAGTATGCACGACCTGAGTTTTCAAGAGAAATAAGTGTACCCTTATCAATAAGCTCACCCTTCTTGAACTCAACTTCCGAACCATAGTATACGCAAGGAATACCACGGAATGTGAACATAAGATCCATATTCTCTGCCCATGTCTGTGTACCGCCTGTGAAACGAGTTGTTTCATCCGGCTGTTCAGGAGCATAGTCGTGTGAATCAACATACATTACGCTGTATGTTGCATCATTGTAATACTGGTCGTTGTTAACAGCGAAGTTATAAGCGTTCTTAGCGCTACCGAACATTCTGTGCATCTGGAAGTCAATTGCATCCATGCCTGATGCCATAGAACGGTCGGAACCGTGATATGTAATACCGTCAAGGTAAGCGTTGTCGCTCTTTGGCTGTGTAGAATCCATATCACCGTTGTAATTATCTTCTTCAAGATAATGCTGAAGAACGAGGTTCATGTTGTCGTTGATGTCTGAAGCTGATGTGCCCCAGTTCCAGCTGTCTGCCCACTTAGAGTTAGACTCTTTCCATGTGTAGTAAGGAGTTGACTCCTCGGCATGGCCACGATACCAAACTGATGTGTATCTTGTGCAGATTTCGCCGAACATATAGAAGTTAGGCTTGCCTGCTGCCTTAGCAGCGTCCATAAGCTGGTCATTGAACATAATGTTGAGAGATACTCTCGGAATGTGACGAACGGTATCAACACGGAAGCCGTCAACGCCCATATCCATATACTTTGAATATGAATCTACAACATATTCTGCAACTGCAGGGTTCTCTGTGTTAAGGTCAACGCAGTCGCCTGCAATCTGGCTGAACTTTGTTGTCCAGTCATCATAGTTAGGACTCTGGAAATAGCCTGTATGATAGTAGTTGTTCGGGTTGTAAGTATCACTCTGTGAAATCTTATTCATAGAGAAGTCCTGAGCTGCAGGCTGAGGACCGGTTGAGTTACCGTTGTCGCCTGAGTAAGTAACATTCTTCATAAGATTAAGTCTCTGCTGATACTGAACACCCGGCTTCTGAGCCCAGTATTCCTCAGGTGACTTAAGGCCGTATGTATCAAGAAGATACTGTGTAGGAATCAATGACTCCTGAAGGTTGCCAAGGTCTTTAGTTGTATCCTTTGTGAAAAGATCACAGAAGTGTGCTTCACCAAAGTTACCTGTGTGCTGAAGAACTACGTCCTGAATAATCTTCATGCCCTTCTGGTGAGCATCGTGAATAAGATCTTCGTATGTGTAGTCTGAGCTTTCATAACGAGCATCAACTGTTGACAAGTCCATAGCATGATAGCCGTGGTAGTCATAGCCTGATCCGTTTGTAACAACAGGTGTTACCCAGATTGCGCTGAAGCCGAGAGCCTTGATGTAGTCGAGCTTATCGCCAAGACCTTTAAAGTCACCACGCCATGCAGGGTCGTCATCACCGTTGCCGGCTGTGCCGTCATCCCAGCAGTGAACATCGTTGCCTGTATCTCCGTTATAGAAACGTGTTGTCATAACGAAGTAAATTGTTTCTTCACGCATATCAACGCTGCCAACCGGATCCGGCTCGTCAGGGTTGTATTTTGACCATTTACCGTTTTCACAGTACCAGTCTGCGCTTGCAGCAGATTCAAGTTTTTTCTCCGAAGAATACTGCTTGCCGTTAGCGTCTGTAACAATGGCATTTACCTTTGTAACATCTGCTACATGGTAGTTATACCACTTGTCACCCTTTGTCATTTTCTCACCGGGGTAAGACTTTGACATGGCGCTGTTTGTGGGAAGCGAGTTCCACAAATATACATATGGCTGTGTACCGTCACTCATTCTTACATGAATTGTGATGCCTGTTTCTGTTGTATCCGCAGATACAGCGTCAGAGTCGGAACTCTGAGCTGCATTTACAGAAATTACTCCTGCGGTTACAACCATCATCACAGCAAGAACAAGTGCGCACAGCTTCTTTATTCTTGTCATAGGTATATCTCCAATCTTTCTTTTACTTAATGTTTGGATTATTCAAGGTTTACAACGATTTTCTGAATGATTGTTGCATCCTTAACACTGATTGTACCGTCGCTGTCAAGGTCGCAAATCTTGAGGTCAAGTGTTTCGAGAGCCGGAACATCCGGAAGTCCTACAATTGACTTCTGAAGATATGTTGAGTCCATAACAGTTACATCTCCGTCATCGTCAACATCGCCACGGAGTCTTTCGGGAGCTGTTGTAGGCTGAACTGTTGTTGGCTGAGGAGTTGTAGGTTTAACAGTTGTTGGCTGTGGAGTTGTAGGCTTAACAGTTGTAGGCTGAACTGTTGTTGGCTGAGGAGCAGTTGTAGGAACAACAACTGTTGTAGGCTCAGTAACATCGTCTGCAGCTGTGTAAGCATAAGTCTTGTTTATTGTGCTGTTGTCAGAACTCTGTACATAAACATTAACCTTGTATTCACCCTTCATTGTAGGAACGAATGTGTAAATGTTGTTGAGTGTGTAGTAAGGTGTGTTCTGAGCACCGTTAGGATCAGTTACAACATACTTGTAGAAAAGAAGGTTAGTACCTGTCTTACCGCCGCCTGCCTTAACTGTTACAGTAGCAGTTGAGTTAACCTTGATAAGGTTAAGGTTTGCAGGAGTAACGCTCTTGATGATTGGCTTAACAAGTGCTGAGTCGTCCTTAACTTCAAGAGTCATTGTACGGTTGTTTGTGTTACCGTCTGTGTCCTTAAAGTCAAATGTAATTGTGTATTCACCTGCAACTGTAGGAGTCCATGTTACTGACTTAGCAGAAGAGAAGTCGGAAAGTGTTGATGTTCCGCCCTGTGCGTTAGTAACAGAGAACTTGTAGCTTACTGCTGCGCCGCTCTTATTGGCAGCAGTTGCAGAAAGCTGTACATCTGTACCTGTGTAGATGTTTGATGCAGGATCAGCAGTAAATTCCTTAACCTGGAGAGGGCTTGTATCATAAACAGACCACTGATTAGTCTTGTTGTTGTAGATATAGCCGTCCTTTGCAGTAAGGTTTCCTGTCTGTGACTGACCGCTGTTGCTGAAGATACAGCTGGCATATGTCTTTGATGCGGTGTACTGATATACATTGCCACCGATGTTTGTCATCTTTACACCCGGCCATGAACCGTTGCTGTCAGAATTGCTGTTCCACATATAAGCAACAGGTGTTGCCCAACCTGCCTCGTTGTTGAGGTAAACAGTTGTGCCTTCACCGCTGGGAGTTGTTGCTGTTGTAGCAGTTGTTGCTGTTGTTGCGCTTGTAGGTCTCTGAGCAGTTGCGCCCTGTGAAGGAGCACCTGCATAATCCGACCATGTTTTCTTTGAAAGGTCATAGATTTTGCCGTGACCCTGGTATGCAAGGTCGTCTGTCTGCTCTGAGCCGTTGTTGAAGATTACCATTGTATAATCCTTGTCAAGAGTGTAAGAATATACACCGTCCTCAACCTTTGTCATTGCTTTACCCGGCCAAGATGCGTTGCTGCCGAGACCGTCAGTCCACATATAGCAGTTAACGTTTGACCAGCCGTTGTTTACCCTAACGTAAACAGTATCGCCTGTTGCAGCAGAAGCACTGACTACACCGACGAATACGGTTGAAACCGCCAGCATAAGGCAAAGCACAAGGCACATGATTTTGTGTTGTCTTTTTACCATTTTGATTTCCTCCAGAATTATTTTTTTGTTGCACGTGTGAAGCTACTCAACACTACTCCACAATTACTCTTTAATTCTACATTATTGAACCGCTAATAATTTTCCTTTAAAGAATAATAAAATTTCTTGCGTCACAAATTATTCACATTCAAATTGTGCATAATAGACAATGAAACAATAATTAGCAAAAAAATAGGATAATAAAAGCAAATAGTCAGATGTTCGGTTAGCAACATCTGACTTTATTTGCAGTTTCATGTCAAAAAATTTTTATTTGATTACTTCTTTTTGATTTTGTCCCAATAAGCTTTGAACGCCTGCTCGTTTTTATTTCTGCCGTATTCGTAATACTTCTTGTCCTTTAGGGCATCGGGCAGATATTGTTGCTCAACATAATGGTTCGGAAAATCGTGGGGATAAAGATAGAACTGTCCCTTGTTTGGATTGTCATCTCCGTCACAGTGCCTGTTCTGCAATTGTCTGGGTACAGGACCCGAGTTACCCGTTCTTATGTCAGCCAAAGCTCTGTTTATACCCATATATGCCGAGTTGGATTTTGGGGCATTGCACACCATAACCACGGCATCGGCAAGCGGAATTCTCGCCTCGGGAAGTCCGACAGCCTGCGCTATATCAACGCATGACTTTATAATCGGCAAAAGCTGTGGATACGCAAGTCCCACATCCTCGCTCGCACACACCATAAGTCTGCGACACGCACTCGGCAGGTCGCCTGCCTCAAGCAGTCTTGCAAGATAGTGAAGTGCGGCATCGGGATCGCTTCCACGCATACTTTTCTGATAAGCCGAAATAATATCGTAATGCTCATCGCCCTCACGGTCATATCTGACCGCACTTTTCTGCACAAGCTGTTCAACGGTTTCAAGTCTTACAACCTTTTTTCCGTCAATTTCATCTGTTGCAATCACGGAAAGCTCAACGGCATTCATAGCCTTGCGAACATCTCCTCCGCAACCCGATGCTATTTTCTTTGCACATTCTTCGGGCATTTCAATATCCGTACCGCTCTCCTCGGCAAGAAAATCACTTGCACGGTAAACCGCCTTTTCAACCTCATCCGGATCAACCGGCTTAAATTCAAAAACAGTCGAACGGCTCAGAATTGCGTTATATACATAAAAATACGGATTTTCGGTTGTTGACGCAATCAGCGTGATGCTGCCGTTTTCAATGTATTCGAGCAAAGTCTGCTGTTGCTTTTTGTTAAAATACTGAATTTCGTCAAGATAGAGCAGAATTCCGTTAAGCCCCGAAAAAGTGTTAAGCTGTGCAACAATCTCCTTTATGTCGGCAGTTGAAGCCGTTGTGCCGTTAAGCTTTTTGAGGGTACGGTTTGTCTTTTTGGCAATATATGTGGCAAGCGTAGTTTTTCCGACCCCCGAAGGACCGTAGAAAATAAGATTCGGAATATCTCCGCTTTCAATAATTTTACGCAAAGGTCTGTCGGGTGCAATAAGATGCTTTTGTCCCACAATGTCATCAATTGTCTTTGGACGAATCCTGTCCGCAAGCGGTTTGTTCATAATTTTTCTCCCATGACTTCAAGTTGCGTATTTTATGTCAAGCCTCGTTGTTCTGTACTGTTTCCAAAAATAACTCTCACTCGTCTAATCCGTTCCAATCACTTGCGTGATTTCCTCGGCTTACTCCTCGCCGGTCGTTATTTTTGGGTACAGAACCTCGGCTCTTCTAATATAGTACATTTGTTCGTACATTTTGTCAAGTAAAAGTTACAGTCCGCACGGCGAGCCGACTTTTTATGTTCGTGCAGATAGTTTGTAATGTCAAAAAAACATATTATGCCCGAGCGTAGTATAACTACCGTTTGAACAATTCTGTAGGGGCGAACCTCGTTCGCCCGCCTGATAAAACATTATGTCCATACACATATGTTTTGATATAACATAAATTGTGTATTCAATTTTACACGCATTGCGTGCAATCGTGTGCAATGCACACGAACGGGCGAACACGGTGTGCAGTGTAGTAACATAGTATACAACAGTGCAAAGACATAGTATACAGTTTT
>OLSM01000036.1_pt1 | contig 146203 bp, 132 predicted proteins | sample 1672721 | NCBI WGS metagenome assembly OLSM01 (sample SAMEA3136717, study PRJEB25190) | human gut metagenome
GGGCTGGAAATCCTTGAGGAAGCGGCTGCAGCAGAAGGGCTGGCCGCAGATGCCCAGACCGCCGATCATCTTGCTCTCGTCGCGCACGCCGATCTGGCGCAGCTCGATGCGGGTGTGGAAGATGCCGGCCAGATCCTTGACCAGTTCGCGGAAGTCCACCCGGCCGTCGGCGGTGAAGTAGAACATGATCTTGGAGCGGTCAAGGGTGTACTCGGCCTCCACCAGCTTCATTTCCAGGCCGTGGCGGGCAATGCACTCCTGGCAGGTGTGGTAGGCGCGCTTCTCATCCTCGCGGTTCTGGCGCATCCGGCGCACATCCACGCTGTCGGCCATCCGGGTGATGGGCTTGAGCGCCTTGGAAACGGCGCTGTCGGCGATCTCTTTCACGCCCTGCACCACCTCGCCGCACTCAATGCCGCGGGCGGTCTCCACGATCACGTATTCGCCGGTTTTGATGTCGGCCCCGGCAGGGTCGAAATAATAGCTTTTGCCGTTTTCCTTGAAACGGACAGAGATGACTTTTTTCATACTGTTCCTCACAGGGGAAACTCCCCTATCTCGTAAAAAGGCCCACAGAAGGGCCTGAAGATCCATTCTGAGGATTATTATAGCATAAACGTTGAAAATTGAACAGCCCTCTCAGGCTCACTTCGTTCGCCAGCCCAGGTTGTGGCTCCCAGCAGCTGCTTCGTGCAATTGCACTCGCACCTTGCTGGCCACTGCCCCAACAACTCCTCCCTCAATCCGCCACTGGCGGCGGTCGTCGTCGTTGCCCCCAAAGGGGGAGCCGATAAAAAAATTTCATCCTCTGCAACATTCCGCCCCGCTCATTCGTATCCCACTTGAACTCCGTCTGAAATTTGATCTCAAAAACGTCAAAAAACTGAGGTATCATCCGGATTTCACAAAAGATTCTCAAGATTTGCTAAAGAATCTCCGGGCAAGCCTTGCAAGCCCCGGAACCGGGTGTATAATAGGGGTATCGCCTTTGATCCGCTCTGAGAAAAAAGAGCAGCCGCGCAATGCGTGGGAAAACACAGAAACGGTAGGAAGAAATGGAAAAATTCAGCGTCAAAAAACCGTTCACCGTTCTGGTTGCAGTCATCATGGTCATCATGCTGGGCCTTGTGTCCGTGCAGAATATGCAGACCAATCTGCTGCCAAACGTGAACACACCGTACCTGATGGTGGTCACGGTCTATCCCGGTGCCAGCCCGGAGCGTGTGGAGAACGAGGTCTCCGACGTGATGGAGAGTGCGCTGGGCACCATCTCGGGCGTGAAAAACGTCACCGCCACCTCGGCAGAAAACTACAGTCTGCTGCTGATGGAGTTTGAGGACGATACGGACATGAACAGTGCCGTGGTCAAGGTGTCCAACAAGGTGGATCAGACCACTTCCAGCCTGCCAAGCACCTGCATGACCCCCTCCATCATTGAATATACCCTGAACATGAACGCCTTTATGACCGTGGCCGTCAGCCGCGAGGGCAGCGATTCCTATGAGCTGGCCGATTTCGTCAACGACACCATGGTTCCCTATATCGAGCGTCAGGGCGGCGTTTCCAATATTTCCGCCAATGGCTTGGTCACCCGGATGGTGCAGGTGCAGCTCGATCAGGAAAAGATCGATGCCATCAACGAAAAGCTGCTGGAAGTCATTGACGTGCAGCTGGCCGATGCAAAAGCCCAGCTGGACACTGCCGAAGCTCAGATCGAGGCGGGCAGAAAGCAGTACGAGACCCAGCTGGCCAATTACGACAAGCTGGTCAGCGATACCATCAACAGCCAGTATTCCGGCGAACTGCAGGATTCCTTCATGCTGGTCAAGAAGCAGGCACAGGCCCTTCTGGAGAGCGTCAACCAGCTCATTGCCGTGGTCAACGAGCCTGAGATCCAGCAGGCCCTGATCGATGTGCGGGACGGCCTGCAGCGGGTCGTGGACAAGTTCAACGAGACCGGAATGCAGGATATCGATTCTCTGATCGAGATCGTGGCGGAGCTGCGCGATATCACCGATAAGCTGACCACCGCTTTGCAGGATCTGCAGCAGCGCCTGAACGCGCAGGGCGACACCGCCGGCACAACGGCCGGGGAGCTGGCCGATGATCTGCAGGTGCAGCAGAGCCTGAGCAACATTTATAACACGCTGGAGAGCACCATCAAGGCCATGGACGACGTGCCCGGCCTGATGGATCAGTTCACCCAGATCGTGGGCAGCTATTCCCAGCAGCAGCTGCAGGCCTATATCAAGTTCACCGAGGCCCGCGAGATGCTGAATGATTACGAGAAGCAGCTGGCCGATGCCAAGCAGCAGTATGAGGATGCCAAGCAGATGGCCATGGAGAACTCCGACGTGGCCAAGATGCTGGATATCGACACGCTGGCACAGCTGATTTATGCCCAGAACTTCTCCATGCCCGCCGGTTATGTCAAGGATTCCAGCAACAAGTCCTGGCTGCTGAAGGTCGGCGAGGAGTACGACAACATCGAGGATATCTCCGGTGCCCTGCTGCTCCATGTGGACGGCTTTGGCGATGTCCGCCTGTCTGACGTGGCCGATGTGCAGATTATCGACAACGCGGAGGACAGCTTTACCCGCCTGAACGGCGAGCGCTCCGTGGTGCTGAAGATCTTCAAGAGCAATTCTTCCAGCGCCGGTGAAGTCTCCGGCAACTGCAAGGCTGCCTTCAAAGAGCTGGAACAGAAATACGATGGCCTGCATGTGGTCGTGCTGTCCAACCAGGGCAACTACATCAGCATCATCGTCAGCAGCATCCTGAGCAGTATGCTCATCGGTGCGGCCCTTGCCATCATCGTGCTGGCCATCTTCCTCAAGGATATCAAGCCCACGCTGGTGGTCGGCATCAGTATCCCGCTGTCGGTGCTGTTTGCCGTGGTGCTCATGTACTTCACCGGTCTGGATATGAATATTATGACGCTGGCGGGCCTGTCCCTCGGCATTGGTATGCTGGTGGATAACTCCATCGTCGTCATCGAGAACATCTACCGTCTGCGCAGCCGCGGCGTGCCCGCTGCCCGCGCGGCGGTCCAGGGCACCAAGCAGGTGGGCATGGCCATCATGGCTTCCACCCTCACCTCTGTCTGCGTGTTCCTGCCCGTCATCTTCACATCGGGTGTCATCAAGAGCCTGCTGCAGCCCATGTCCATGTGCATTGGCTACTGTCTGGCTGCTTCCCTCATCGTGGCCCTGACGGTTGCCCCGGCGGCCTCCTCTACCCTGCTGAAAAACTCCAAGCCCAAAGAGCTCAAGTGGTTCGACAAGGTGCAGGAAAAGTACGTCAAGAGCCTGGAATGGTGCTTCCAGCACCGCTGGGCACCGTTGGGCGCGGCAGTGGTGCTGCTGGTGTTCTGCGGCTGGCGCGTGATGTCCATGGGCGTTGAGATGCTGCCCACCATCACCAGCAACGAGGCCATCGTCACCCTCTCCACCGAGAAGGATCTGACCAAGGAAGAATCCTATGCTGTGGCCGAGAATGTCATTGATGCCCTGCTGGCTGTGGACAATGTGGAAGAGGTGGGCGTTACCACCGACAGCCGCGTGGCCGGAATGGATGTCGGCCAGCTGGGCCTGCCCCAGACCATCACCGACCTGCTGAAAGCCGCCAACAGCTACGGCACCTACCAGATCAACGTGATGCTGGACGAGAGCCTCTCCTCCCGGCAGATCGAACAGGCCCGCGAGGCGCTGGAGGAAGCTGTGAACGGTGTGGAGAACTGCACCGCCACCGTTGAGATCAGCGGAATGCAGGAGCTGACCAGCCAGCTGGATATGGGCCTGACCGTTCAGGTCTCCGGCAACGACATTGATACCATGACTGCCCTCTCCGAGAAGGTGGTGGATATGGTCAACGAGATGGACGGCTTTACCAATGCCACCAACGGTCTGGGCAACGGCGATGCCACCATCAACCTGCAGATCGATCGGGATAAGGTCCGTTCCTACGGCCTGACCGTGGCGCAGGTCTACCAGCAGATCGCCGCCAAGCTGACCACCACTACCACGGCCCAGACCCCCGTTGCCATCGATGGCTCCACCATGAACGTCCAGATCAGCAACAATCTGGACCCCATGACCAAGGAAAACATGATGGATATGACCTTTACGACCTCCGTCATGGCTGCCGACGGCACCACCGAGACCGGCACCTGCACGCTGGGCGATATGGCCACCTGGGTCACCGGCTCCACCCCGGACTCCATCACCAGCAAGAACCAGACCCGCTATATCAGCGTGACGGCGGACGCAGTGGAGGGCACCAATACCACCACCGAGACCCGCGCACTGGAAAAGAAGCTGAACGAGTTTGCCGCATCCGATGAAATGCCCGAGGGCTGCAGCTTCTATATGGGCGGCGGCTCTGAGATCAACGGCATGGTGGTGGATCAGATGGGCCAGTGGATGTTCCTGGCGCTGCCCTTCGTCTACCTTGTTATGGTGGCCCAGTTCCAGAGCCTGCTCTCCCCCTTCATTGTTCTGTTCACCATTCCGCTGGCCTTTACCGGCGGCCTGCTGGGCCTGCTGCTCACCGGCCAGCAGCTGACCATGATCTCCCTGATGGGCTTCATTGTCCTGATGGGCACGGTCGTCAACAACGGCATCGTGTTCGTGGATTACGCCAACCAGCTGCGCATCGGCGGCATGGAGCGCCGTGCAGCCCTGATCGCCACCGGCAAAACACGAATGCGCCCCATCCTGATGACCACCCTGACCACCGTTCTGGCCATGCTCCAGCTGGTGTTCAGCGGCGATATGGCCAGCCAGCTGATGAGCGGCATGGCCATCGTCATCATCTTCGGCCTGACCTACGCCACCCTGATGACCCTGTACGTTGTGCCCCTGATGTATGACATCCTCTTCAAGAAGCCGCCGCTGAACGTGGATATCGGCGATGAGAACCTTGACGACATCCCCGATGATGCCGCCGAGTATATCGCCCAGAACACCGCTCAGCCGGAGTAAGAAAACTTCCCCAAAGCACCCTTCACAGCCATGTGAGGGGTGCTTTTTTGCCAATCTGCTAAAAATTTTGCCGCAGCTTTGGCGCAGTCACCAAAAATTGGTGGATTCAATAAAAAATATTGACAGGATGATTGAAAAAATGTAAAATGAGTTCACAATGCAGAAGGTGTAGGGGTATGCTTTCTGTGTGGTAAAATATCATTTTACATTGGAGGTTCTACAAATGAAAATGCTCAAGAAAATGGCCGCCCTTCTGCTGGCCGGCGTAATGGCTCTGGCACTGTTCACCGCTTGCGGCGATGAAGCTCCTGCAAAGAGCACTGCGGAACAGGCTGAGGATGCAATGATCCTTGCACTTAACCAGTCTATGGAAACTGACTTTAAGAACGACGAGGCCATGAAGAATGTGGCCCGGAAGGCCATCACCGACAAGGTGGGCGACGACGGAAAAGTCAAAGATGGATTTTTGGTCGTTGATCGGGAAAATAAAGTGATGTGTATGATTTTCCCTGCTGATCAAAGCACCGCGCTCGGTCTTACTGCTGAGCAGGTCGCACAGATGAAAGACCCGGCTTTTACAAAGGCTTTTGTTGATTCTTTCCGTGGTGCAAGTAACCTAACTAAGGATGATGTGGCAAGAATTAAGGCAATTGGTGTTGGTGCTGTAACAAAGGGAGACAAAACCTATGTTGCATTTGCAGCAACTATTCAGCCTGCCCATTAAATCTTAAAACTGAACTTATCCCAAGCCCCGGAGCGCCTACCCCTGGCCCTCCGGGGCTTTTTTCTGCCTATGGGGCAGAACTTACAAAAAAACTCTCGAAATATTGGGTAGATTCCCTTAAAAAATGCCAACACAGAAGGGGAAAATTGTGATATAATCAAAACAATAAAGGATAAAACAGAGAGTGTGCTGTCCCCAAAAAATACAAAAGGAGGCGAGCCCTATGGCACAGTTTCTCTCCAAGCCCTTTGGCATGACTCCAAACGGCGAAAAGATCAATGAATACATCATCTCGAACCCCGGCGGGCTGGCGGTCAGTGTGCTGAACTACGGTTGTATCATCAAGAATATCTGGGTGCCCACCAAGCGCGGGCCGGTGGATGTGGTGCTGGGCCACGACACCTACGCCGATTACGTCAAGGACTTTGAATCGTCCGGCAGTACCTGCTGCGGTGCGTTCGTGGGCCGGTACGCCAACCGCATCGAGAATGCCGCGTTCAACGTGGGCGGCAAGACCTATCAGCTGGAAGCCAACAACGGTAAAAACCACCTGCACGGCACCTTCCCGCGCAAGCTGTATGAGGTAAAGACCTTTGGCGATACCCTGCTTCTGGAGGCCGAAAGCCCCGATGGAGAGGATGGTTTCCCGGGAAATCTGAAGATCTCGGTGCGGTATATCCTCACCGAGGATAACGCCCTGCGGATGGACTACCGTGTTTCCTCCGATGCCGACACCATCATCAACCTGACCAACCACACCTACTTCAATCTGGATGGCGGCGGCGATGTGCTGGGCCAGAAGCTGCGCATCTATGCGTCCCGCTATCTGGAGGGCAACAACGAGACCTGCCCCACCGGCAATATCCTGCCCGTGGCAGGCACGCCGATGGATTTCCGGGCGGGCAAGCCCATTGGCCGGGACATCGACACCGGCTTTTCCCAGACCACTATGGTGGGCGGCGGCTATGACCACTGCTTTGTCATCGACAGGGGCCGCGGGGCCAGCCAGAGCCTGTGCGCCTGGGCTTCCAGCGATAAGACCGGCATCAGCATGAAGGTCTATACCACCCAGCCCGGCGTGCAGCTCTACACCGGCAATTTCCTGCAGGACTGCCCCGCCCCCGGCAAGGGCGGCGTGCCGATGCAGAAATACGGCGGCTTTGCGCTGGAGACCCAGCACTTTCCCTGCAGCCCCTCCCACCCGGAGTTCCCCTCCACCGCCCTGCGGGCCGGGAAAGTGTTCCGTGCCAACACCACCCTGCGGTTCTTCACCGGCAAACAGTGCGGGAAACTGTAAAATGCAGCCCTCTCATTCAAAGCCTGACGGCTTTGCCTGAGAGGGCTTTTTTTCTGATTTGCACAAAGCGTTCCATCACTCCATGTGCAAAAAACAAAAAACGCTTGTAAATCAATGCACGAAAAAATAAATGGAAACAAAAATCCATCCTTATAAAATTCCCGTTACTTGATTCTGGGGCCAAAACGTTGTATCCTTGTGGCAGAAGGCGGGCCTGCCCCGCGCAAGCAACTTTGGTGACGAGAAGAGAGGTACTTTTATGGCAATTTTGGTTTCCGGCGGTGCCGGTTATATCGGCAGCCACACCTGTATCGAACTGCTGAACGCTGGCTTTGACATCGTGGTGGCAGATAACTATTACAACGCTTCCCCCGTGGTGCTGGATCGGGTCAAGCAGATCACCGGCAAGGACTTCCGGTTCTATCAGGCTGATATGACAAAGCACGAGGATGTGGAGAAGATCTTCACCGAGTGCCCCGATATCGATGCCGTCATCCAGTTTGCCGCCTATAAGGCTGTGGGCGAGAGCGTTTCCAAGCCCATCGAGTACTACTATAACAACCTCAACTGCACGCTGGTCATTCTGGACGTGATGCGCCGCCACAACTGCCGCAACTTCGTGTTCAGCTCCTCCGCCACCGTCTACGGCGACCCCGCCAGCGTGCCCATCACCGAGGACTTCCCCGTGGGTGCCACCACCAACCCCTACGGCACCACCAAGGCCTTTACTGAGCGCATCCTGACCGATGTCTGCAAGGCTGACCCCACCCTGAACGTGGCCCTGCTCCGTTACTTCAACCCCATCGGTGCCCACAAGTCCGGCCTGATCGGCGAGGACCCCAACGGCATCCCCAACAACCTGATGCCCTACATCGCCAAGGTGGCCGTGGGCAAGCTGGAAAAGGTGCATGTCTTTGGCAACGACTACCCCACCCCCGACGGAACCGGCGTGCGCGATTACATCCATGTGGTTGACCTGGCCCGGGGCCATGTCTGCGCCATCAAGAAGCTGCAGACCAACTGCGGCCTGTTCATCTGCAATCTGGGCACCGGCCACGGCTACAGCGTGCTGGATGTCATCCATGCCTTTGAGAAGGCCTGCGGCAAGAAGCTCCCCTATGTGATCGATCCCCGCCGTCCCGGCGATATCGCCGAGTGCTATGCTGACCCCACCAAGGCCAAGAACGAGCTGGGCTGGGTGGCTGAGTACGGCATCGAGGAGATGTGTGCCGACAGCTGGAACTGGCAGAAGAACAACCCCGACGGTTACCACACCGTGAAGTAAACAGAACTGTTCTCAAAACGCACCTTTGAACGTGAAAATTCAGGGGTGCGTTTCCTTTTGCCCGGAAACCTGCCGGAACAGGAGAAAGATTTCTACAAAAAACAGCGGGGACAGGCGAGAATTTTTGCCGCTTCCTGCCTTGACAATGCCTTTGAGTTAGCTTATATTAAGACTGTTCACATACACTAACATTTTGTCGAAGGAAAGGCATCTGCCATGACATTAAAGGAACTGAAGATCGGCGAAAGTGCCGTGATCGATACAGTGGGCGGAACGGGAGAACTCCGCCAGCATTTTCTGGATATGGGGCTGATCCCCGGCGAGAAGGTCACGCTGGTGAAATTTGCGCCCATGGGGGACCCCATGGAGCTGCAGATCCACGGCTATGAGCTGACCCTGCGGCTGGACGATGCGGCACGGATCGAGATCACCCCGGCGGAAGCACCCGCAGTGGCCCCGGCACGGAAGGCCGGCCGGATGGTGGAGCACCCGGGCCTGGGCGAGGGCGGCCGCTACCACACCAAAAAGGGCGAACACCCGCTGCCGGATGGAACGGTGCTGACATTTGCGCTGGCCGGAAATCAGAACTGCGGCAAAACGACCCTGTTCAACCAGCTCACCGGCTCCAACCAGCATGTGGGCAACTTCCCGGGCGTGACGGTGGACCGCAAGAGCGGTGCCATCCGGGAACACCCCGATACCGAAGTCACCGACCTGCCCGGCATCTACTCCATGTCGCCCTATTCCAGCGAGGAGATCGTGACCCGCCAGTTCATCATCGGCGAAAAGCCCACGGGCATTATCAATATCGTGGATGCCACCAACATCGAGCGCAACCTGTACTTAACGATGCAGCTGATGGAGCTGGACACCCCCATGGTGCTGGCACTGAATATGATGGATGAGGTGCGCGGCAACGGCGGCACCATCAACATCAACGAGATGGAAGCGATGCTGGGCATCCCGGTGGTCCCCATTTCCGCCGCCAAGAACGAGGGCGTGGATGAGCTGGTGGATCACGCCATCCATGTGGCAAAGTATCAGGAGCGTCCGGGCCGGATGGACTTCTGCGGCGAGGATGACCACGGCGGTGCGGTTCACCGCTGCATCCACGGCATCATCCACCTCATCGAGGACCACGCCCGGGCGGCGGGGATCCCGGTGCGCTTTGCCGCCACAAAGCTGGTGGAAGGCGACCCCCGCATTGAGGAGGCCCTGAAGCTGGATCAGAACGAAAAAGAGATGATCGAGCATATCATTCTGCAGATGGAGCAGGAGCGCGGTCTGGACCGCGCCGCCGCCATTGCAGACATGCGGTTCCACTTTATCCATCAGCTGGTGAATCAGACCGTGGTAAAGCCCCACCAGAGCAAGGAGCAGCTGCGCAGCGCAAGGATCGACCGCTTCCTCACCGGAAAGTACACGGCGATTCCTGCGTTCGTGGGCATTATGGCGCTGGTGTTCTATCTGACCTTCGGCGTGATCGGCGCGGGGCTGCAAGGCCTGCTGGAACTGGGCATTGAGAACCTGACGATCCTTGTGGACAATGCCCTGACGGCGTGGAACGTCAACGATGCAGTGCATTCGCTGGTGATCGACGGCATCTTTACCGGTGTGGGCAGTGTGCTGAGCTTCCTGCCCATCATCGTGACCCTGTTCTTCTTCCTTTCCCTGCTGGAGGATACCGGCTATATGGCCCGCGTGGCCTTTGTGATGGACAAGCTGCTGCGGCGCATCGGTCTCTCGGGCCGCAGCATCGTGCCCATGCTCATCGGCTTTGGCTGCACGGTCCCCGGTGTGATGGCAAGCCGCACGCTGCCCTCGGAGCGGGACCGGAAAATGACCATCCTGCTCACGCCCTTTATGAGCTGCTCGGCCAAGCTCCCGATCTACAGCCTGTTTGCGGTGACCTTCTTCCCGGAGTACGCCGCGCTGGTCATGGTGGGCCTGTATTTCCTGGGCATCCTTGTGGGCATTGGTATGGCCTTTCTGCTCAAGGGGACACTGTTCAAAGGCGAGGCCGTGCCCTTTGTCATGGAGCTGCCCAACTACCGCCTGCCCGGCCTGAAAAATGTGGCCCAGCTGCTCTGGGAAAAGGCCCGGGATTTCCTCGAGCGTGCCTTTACGGTCATCTTCCTGGCAACCATCATCATCTGGTTCCTGCAGAACTTTGACTTCCAGCTCAGCCTGACCGCAGACCCGCAGGAGAGCATCCTGGCCTGGATCGCCAGCGGCATCGCGCCGTTGTTTGCACCGCTGGGCTTTGGCGACTGGCGGGTGTCCACGGCGCTGATCACCGGCTTTATGGCAAAGGAGAGCGTTGTCTCCACCCTTACCATCCTGTATGGCTCCTCTGCCGCACTGGGCGCGGCGCTCAGCCCGGCGGCAGCGGCTCCCCTGCTGGTGTTCTGCCTGCTCTACACCCCCTGCATCGCCGCTGTGGCATCGGTCAAGCGGGAGATGGGCGGCCGCTGGGCCACTGTTATGGTCGTAAACCAGTGCGTTGTGGCATGGCTTGCCGCGCTCGTTGTGCGGTTCCTTGCCGTGGCAGTGCTGTGACCCTGTCCTGAAGCATATCAAAAGCCCGTACCGTGAAAATCTTCATGGTGCGGGCTTTTATTGTTTGGCTTTTTTCTGGAATTCGAGGAACTTGATATACTCCCGGACTTTCTGGATGTCCTCTGCGGTAAAGTCTTGCGGGCATTGCACCGCATGGTCAGAGCGCTCGTAAGGCAAAGGTTCTCGGATGAGACCCAGCAGGTAATCGAGAGAGATATTGAAGAGTTTGGCAATTTTGACCTTAGTAGAATCATCTGGGACACAGCGGCTACGTTCATACGCTGAGATCGTCAAAGGTGAAAGGGAAAGTTCTTTTGCAAGGTCAACTTGGGTCATTCCATGGTCTTTTCGCAACTCACGTAATAGTTCTCCAAACATTGCAATTCCCCCCTTGCTACAAACTAACTAAAGTATAGCCGGTTGTAATAGTCAAAAGAGAGAAACTTATAATATCTTGATATAAAAACTTGACTTTATTATATTATTGGTATAGTTTTAATGCGGAAACTATAAGACCTGGCATAGTTGACAAATGAAGGGAGAATCGATGATGAAAAGAAAAATGACGCGTCGAAACTTTTTGAAGGTGGCTGCAGCGGTCTCGGCGGCAGGTGTTATGAGCGCCTGCGGCGGCGATGGTATGCCCCCTGCTTCCAGTGCAAATGGAAATACTGGAAATACAGGCAATGTTGGTGATACCGGAAACAGCGGCGAAACCCCGGATAATGGTTCTGGCGGGGATAGTGGTGAAGAGGAGGAAGTCATTGAGACCAACTGGAAGTATAGAGAAACAGACTATTTGGTTCCGAATGGAACGGTTGAAATCACGGGCTATAATGGAACGTTGGAGCCTAATGTGGTGATTCCAGAGAAAATTGGAAAATATACAGTAACGATAATCGGTGGTCTTGATAATCGCGATGAGATTCTGAGCGTAACGATTCCAGCGAATGTGAAAAAGATTAGTAACAGTGCGTTTTCAGAATGTCATTCCCTAAAGCAGATTTATTTTTCGGAAGGGCTTGAAGCAATCTGGGATGATGCATTCTATAAGTGTACTTCGCTGCAATCAATTGATTTGCCCAGCTCGGTAAATCATCTCGGACAGAGAATCTTTAATGGGTGTGAGAAGATAAAAACCGTATCGATTCCGTCAAATGTGCATGGTCTTTACGGGACGTTCCAAGGTTCTGGAATTACGGAGATTGTGATTCCGGATACTGTTGAGGAAATTACATCGGAGACTTTTCTTGGATGCAAAGATTTGGTAAAAGTTGAATTGCAGGGGAACCCCAAATGGGGAGATAATGAGTTCGCGCAGTGCAGTAGTCTGGAATTGATTGAACTGCCAGATGACATGGAAAAAATCAACAAGGGAATGTTTTGCGATTGCAATGCATTGAAAAATTTTAAGTTCCCGTCAAAATTGAAGTATATTGGAGACAGCGCTTTTATGCGTGTTGCTTTCGCAGAAGTAAAGTTGCCGGAAAGTGTTGTTCGTATTGATGACTATGCGTTTTATGGATCGGAATCTATCAAAAATGTAACGCTCCCGCAAACTTTGACCTACATTGGAAAAGCTGCTTTTGAAGGCACTGGCATAACAAAAGTGGTTCTGCCGGAAAGACTGACAGATATCGCGGAGAAGATGTTTTTGGAATGTCGGAAACTAGAAAGTATTTATATTCCCAAGGCGGTGCAAACCATTGGAAAAGAAGCGTTTAAGGATTGTTCTTTACGGGATGTTTACTATGGAGGAAATGAAGAACAGTGGAAGCAACTGGTAAGAGACCATGAGGAACTAAACTATATTACGCCCCACTATAATTCCAGTGCTCTGCTGGCCACCCTGAGTCTTTAAGAAAAACAAATCCCGTGCATTCCAATGTGAGTGCACGGGATTTTTGGCATCAAGGCAGTGATTTGATGAAAATTTGTATGATGCTATTGAACAAAAACGCAAAACGGGCAATTTTGTTTAATGCCACTGAACAAAATTGGTTGTGTTAGGAGATTTTACGCCGCCTGCCCTTGACAACAGAGATTTCTTGTGCTAAAATACTTCAAAAATGAACAATTCAAAAAGAGAGAAAGAGGGGCGCGCAATGCGTGAGCTGAACCCCAGTGTGGAATTTGCCAACAAAACGGGCCTTGCGTACAGCGCCGTCTGCAAGCCGCTGTGCCAGAAGCTGCACCTGCCGCAGACGGCGTTTGATATCCTGATGTTCCTTGCCAACAACCCCAACTACACGACCGCCCGCGATATCGTGGAGGTGCGCCACATCAAGGCGAACCTTGTCTCGGTGAATGTGGACAAGCTGGTGCAGGAGGGCTTTCTTGAGCGCCGTCCGGTGCTGGGCGACCGCCGCAAAACGGAGCTTGCCTGCACCGAAAAGGCGCAGTCCATCATCGAACAGGGCCGCAGGATGCAGGATGATTTCATCCGCCGCCTGATGGCAGGGCTGGAGGAAGAAAAACTCGAGATATTTTTTGAAGTCATCGATACGATGAACGAAAACCTGGATGCGATCCTAGAAGGAGAAGAATAAGATGAATCTGCTGTTTACCATCATCGTTACCTTTTTTGCCGGAATGGGCGCGGGCCTGGGCACCGGCTTTGCGGGCATGAGCGCCGCCGCTGTCATCAGCCCGATGCTCATTACCTTCCTGGGGATGGACCCCTATATGGCAGTCGGCATTGCCCTTTCCTCGGATGTGCTGGCCAGTGCGGTGTCTGCCTACACCTACCACAAAAACAAGAATCTTGATATCAAGAACGGCCTGATTATGATGGCCAGCGTGCTGCTGTTCACCGTGGTGGGCAGCTGGGTGGCAAGCCTGGTGCCTTCCACCGCCATGGGCAGCTTCTCGGTGTTTATGACGTTCCTGCTGGGCATTAAATTCATCGTCAAGCCCGTTATGACCACCAAAGAAGCCATGCAGGGGGTCTCTGCTAAGAAGCGTGCCCTCCAGTCCATCGTCTGCGGTGTGGTCATCGGGATGATCTGCGGCTTCATTGGTGCCGGCGGCGGCATGATGATGCTGCTCATCCTGACCAGTGTGCTGGGCTACGAGCTCAAGACTGCCGTGGGCACCAGCGTGTTCATTATGACTTTCACCGCCCTGACCGGCGCGGTCTCCCACTTTACCATCGGCGGCGCACCGGACTGGACTGTGTTCATCCTCTGCGTTCTGTTCACCCTGCTGTGGGCCCGCATCGCCGCTGTCTTTGCCAATAAGGCCGATGCCAAGACCCTGAACCGTGCAACCGGCATCGTTCTGGTCGTGCTGGGCATCGTGGTCATGGGCTTCAATCTCCTGACAAAATAAACTGCAAAAGAAAAGAGCCTGTCTCCCGAAATTTATTGGAGACAGGCTCTTTTTGTTGTACTTTGGGAAATTACTTTTCTTCGATGGTGGAGTGCTCGATCACCCAGTCGGCGGCGCGGCGGATAGCCTCGCTGCGCTGCATGGCGGGGATGTTGGCGTTGGCCTTGACCTCTTCCAGCGTTTTCTTGGTGCGGTCGGCGCGCTCCTGCAGGTTCTTGGTGATCTCCTCATCGGTAGGCACCAAACCCTCGTTCTGGGCGACCTGCAGCAGAGCCATCCGGGCGCGGGTGTTCTTCTCGGCGGCGGCGTGAACGTTGGCCGTGAAGTTCTCGCGGGTCTGGTGGATCTGGCTCAGGTAGCGGTCCAGGCTCATGCGCTGCATCTGGAGCTGCTGCTGGATGTTCTGCATCTCCTGCTGGTAGGTGCTCTCCACCAGAACGCTGGGGAGCTCGCCCTCAGCGGCAGAGGCCAGCTGGGTCAGCACCTGATCCTTGGCGCGGTTCAGGGCGCTGGCGTGCTTGCCGTCGTGCAGCTGCTTGCGCACCTGCTCCCGGAACGCTTCCATGGTGTCCACCTTGCCCACCTTCTTGGCAAAATCGCTGTTCAGGGCGGGCAGCTGGCGGACGCAGACATCGATCAGCTTGATCTTAAAGACAACGGGCTTTCCGGCCAGGTCCTTGACGTGATAGCTTACCGGGAAGGTGACGTTGATCTCGAATTCCTCGCCGCCCTTGTGGCCCAGAATGCCGTCCTCAAAGCCGGGGATCATCCGGCCGCTGCCCAGCTGCAGGGTCTGGTTCTGTGCGGAACCGCCCTGGAAGGGCTTGCCGTCCAGCAGGCCCTCGTAATCGATGTGAACGATGTTGCCCTTGACGGCCGGGCCCTTGTGGGGCACCAGCTCGGCGGCAGCATTGCGGCGGCGCTCCAGCACGGCATCGATCTCTTTGTCGGTGACGGCGGGGGTCACGCACTCTACGTGGAAGCCGGTGGTCTGGGTCAGGTTCAGCTCCGGCTGCAGCGGGGTAGTGGCGGTGGCTACAAAGCCCTCGTCCTTTTTAACGCTGACCAGGTCGTAGCTGGGCTCATCCACCGCCTTGAAGCCGTGCTCGGCCATGGCGGCCTCGTACAGGGCAGGAACATCGCGATCCATCAGGTCGTTGATGGCATCATACCAGAATGTGTGCTCGCCGCGGTCGGCCTCGATCTGAGCACGGTCGGCCTCGCCCTTGGCAAAGCCCTTGATGGTGTAGCTGGCGCGGGTGCGCTCATACACCGCATTGGATGCGGTCTCCAGCTCCTCAGCCGTTGCGCTGAAGGTCATCTTGCAGACACTCTTTTCGGGAGTTTCCACGCTTACCAGTTTCATAGGAATCCAACCTCCGTGTTGCCCCCAAAGGAGCGATTTCAAACATTAATAAAGTTATTATAGCACAAGTGGGGCAAAAGCGGTATAATAAAAGAGAGAAAAAGTGCGAAGCGGGCGATTTTTGCCCGGCGGAGCACGAAAGGATGTGCATCGGATGCGCTTGTTTGACGTTCTCGGGCCGGTTATGATCGGCCCCTCTTCCAGCCATACAGCGGGTGCCGCCCGGATCGGCTACACGGCCCAGAAGCTTCTGGGTGAGATCCCGGTGCAGGCGGATATCGGCCTGTACGGCAGCTTTGCCACCACCGGAAAGGGACATGGCACGGATAAAGCCCTGGTCGCCGGCCTGCTTGGCCTGCGGCCCGATGATCCCCGCCTGCCCGACAGCTTTGCCCTGGCCGCAGAGCAGGGCATGGCATTCCGGATCCATCCTGTGGAATTGCGCTCTGCGCACCCCAATACCGCTGTTCTCACCCTGACGGGCCGGGAGGGGCGGGTGCTTTCCATGAAAGCCGCTTCGGTGGGCGGCGGGCGCATCCGCGTGACCGAGATCGACGGCGTGCCCGCCGATTTCGGCGGCGACAGCAACACCCTGATCATTCACAATGAGGACACCCCCGGCTGCATCGCCGAGGTGACCACCTGCCTTGCCGTGCGCAGGATCAACGTTGCATCGATGCAGGTGTTCCGCGCAGGAACCGGCGGCTATGCCGTTATGGTGCTGGAGTGCGATTCCCACATCCCCCACCCGCTGGAACGGAAGCTGGCGACCCTGCCCGGCATCCTGAAGGTGACCTGCCTGAACATCGACGAGCCCGAAGAAGACGCGGAGGAATGACCATGTCCTTTTTATCCTGTGAAGAAATGCTGGCCGCTGCCCGCAGCAAGAACCTCTCCCTTGCCGAGGCCATCCTGCGCAGTGATCTGGCCGAGAGCCGCCTGACCGAAGAGGCCAGCCGCCATGCCATGCACCACCTGTGGCATGTGATGGAGGCCACCAGCCGGGAGTATGACCCTGCTCAGCGCAGCCGCAGCGGCCTGTCCGGCGGCGATGCCGCCAAGGTGGAACAGGCCCATCAGGCGGGCAGAAGCTATGGCGGGGATTACCTTGCTGAGGTGACCGCCGAAGCCCTCAAGACCGCCGAGTGCAACGCCTGCATGAAACGGATCGTTGCTGCCCCCACGGCGGGCAGCTGCGGTGTGCTACCGGCGGTGCTGCTTCCCCTTGCCCGTGCAGGCGAGGCCGATGAAGAAGCCATCTGTGATGCCCTCTATGTGGCCGCAGGCTTCGGGCAGGTCATCGCCGCCCGGGCCACTCTGGCCGGTGCCGAGGGTGGCTGTCAGGCTGAGGTAGGAGCCGCCAGCGCCATGGCCGCCGCCGCCCTCTGCCACCTGAAGGGCGGCACGCCGGAGCAGTGCGCCGCCGCTGCCGCTATGGCACTGGGCAACCTGCTGGGCCTGGTCTGCGACCCTGTGGCCGGTCTGGTGGAGGTGCCCTGCATCAAGCGCAATGTTGTGGGTGCCGTAAACGCCGTTTCCTGCGCCAATATGGCGCTTGCGGGGGTGGATTACGCCATCCCCTGCGATGAAGTCATCGATGCCATGGGCCGCGTGGGCAGTCTGCTCTCCCCCGATCTGCGGGAGACCGGCCAGGGCGGCCTTGCCGCAACGCCGACCGGTGTCCGCATCGCCGAGCGTCTGGCAGAGGAAGCCTGAGGTCCGCACGGAAAATATTGAAAAGACGTATTTTTCTGTGCGGAAAAATAAAAAACGAAAATAAAATCAAAAAATCTGCAAAAAACTGTTGACAAACCCGGCCCTGCGTGATAAAATACATCTTGTTCCGACCGGAACGTATGCGTTGGTAGCTCAGCTGGATAGAGTGACTGACTACGAATCAGTAGGCCGGGGGTTCGAGTCCCTTCCATCGCACCAGAAAATGCCGTGAAATCGAAAGATTTCATGGCTTTTTTGTTTTTCTGACAGAGTCTGCACACTTTTGCACATCTCCTGCACACTTTACAAAAAAGCCATGAACTCTTTGCATCGCTTGCACAGCGTGTATTTCGCTGCACAAAAAAGAGAATTTTACGCGAAGAGCACCCGCGTCAGCTCGCGGCGTTCCTCTGCGTCCATCTGCCGGATGGCTTCAAGGATCATTTTACCCGTGATTTTTGTTGCCACCGGCGTTTTGTTTTCCGGGGGTTCCTGCGGCTTTGCACCGGCCACATCCTGCGTGTAGAAGTCGGCTTCGATCTTCTCGGTCAACTCCAACCGGGGTTTGTCCTGCGTGTGGGCGTAGGTGTCCATCAGGACGGTGGCGGTTGCATGGCCGGTGTTGCCCTGCACCGACTTGAAGTCACCGCCAGATTGTAGCAGCTGGTAGGTGGCACTGGAGTGGCGCAGACCGTGGAACACGATCTTCTCAAACTCCGGGTGCTCCGCCCTCCACATACGGTACCACTTGGTCAGAACGTCCGGGGCAATGGGTAAGCCGTCTGGTAAGCGGAACAGCTGACCGCAGTTGCTGTACTTTTCCGGGGCGCTCTGCTCGTCCTGCTTCATCTTTTCCAGCCATGCCAGAAGCTCCTCTTTCAAGGGCTTGGTCATGTACAGGATGCGGTTGGACTTTTTGGTCTTGGTCCGCTTGAGGATCAGCGAGGATTTACTCCCCTCCCGTCTGTCCGGGAAGGTGTGGTAGATCTGGGTGGGGTCGATCTTGGACAAGGCGACCTTGTCGGCACGCTGCAGGGCTTTGTTCACCGAGATGGTTCCCCGTCCGTCTGCTGCGCCAAAGTCCAGATCACTCGGCTGTAAGCCGAGAATCTCACCCTCTCGCAAGGAGAGGATCATGCTCATGTGCACAGCCAGATGCAGGGCAGGGTTCTCGATGGTCTGCAGCGCCGCCAACATGGTGCGCTCATCCCAGATGGTGCGTTCTTCGGTATTGATCTTGGGGGCTTCACGGGGAGTAGGCGATTTGTGGATCAGATCCCAGTCAACGGCATACGAAAAGGCAGTTTTCAGGAGCGTGTGGACTTCGTGAATGGACGTGCTGGATAACAGCCGTTTCTTCTGATTTTCTGTCAGCTCCTGCTTTTCGCCGTGAACGTACTGGCCGCAAGGGGTCTGGCTCAGGGTGGCGTAGAACTGCTCAATGTCGTAGGTGCGGAGGTCTTGCACCTTCCGCTTTCCGATATACGGCACGATGAGGTTCTGCACCATCGCCACAGATTGGGTGTAGGTCTTGGGAGACCACTTGTGTTTGCTGGACTGAATGGGGATCCACTTGTACAGCATCTCCTCGACCGTCATGGTGTCGGGCACGAGGAAGGTGCCATCCAGCAGTTCCTTCTCCACCGTGATCTTGCGCTCCTGCGCTTCGGCCTTGGTCTTGAAGGTTTCCCAGCCCTTGCAGGGCTTGCCAGCATGATCTTTGTAGTTGTATCGGACGGAATACGTGTTGCCACGTTTCATAATAGATGCCATAGATGTTCCCTCCCTCAGACCGCTGCAAACCAATCATCGAAGCTCTGCTTGCTTACCCGGATGCTGGTACCAAGGCGGATCACCTTGAAATCTTTCGTGGTGTTGCACAGATTGTACGCAGCACGGTTGGAGATCGCCAACAGTTGGGCGATCTCCTCCACCCGGTAAACGAGCGGGGCGTGTCGGACGGTTTTGCAGGTCTGGTCAGAAGGTTCTACGGCAGGGGTTTCGGACAATTTCATTGTAGGGGATTCGGGCGCGATTTTCAAGTCCTCACGGGTCAGTTTGGCGGAATTTTTGCGGACATTCGTCATAGGCATGTCTCCTTTGCACTTCTCCAGACCCGGTGCAGCTCCGGTTGAGCTGCACCCTTGTGGGTCGGTAAATATGTAAGGGCCTGCCGCTCCTGACCCGAAGCAGCAGCCCAAAAAAGTGCGAGAACTTGAATTTACGCGCCCCACGCGCCCTAAACTGCACAAAAGTACCTTTCTGCGTGAATTTTACAGGGCGCATGGCTGGGATGGACGCGCCCTTTTGGGGCGCATCCGGGTTTCTTTCCCTCCCCGAAGGGCGCGTTGCCGCCCCACATCCGCCCGGAAGGGGCGGACACGCGCCCTAAGAAAACAGCGATAACAAGTCGAAACAACTGATTTGGGGCGCATAGGGCGGGAGTTTTTCACTTTTCGTGTGTTTTATGCCGCAGCAAAGGCGGGGTGGACGCATACGCCCCGGAAGCCGCGGTACTTTCCCTCGATGTGCTTGGAAAAGGTCAGGCCATACTTCCCCGCATTTTTCAGCAGGAACTGGCTGAACTTCTTTTGCGGAACGGGTGATTCCAGATTATCCTCGCACCACTTGGTGTAGGCGCGATAGAGGTAGGTGGAGCGTTCCTCGGTGTCGGGCTTGAAGCGGACATACGCCGTTGCCTGCATGAACTGGGTCAGGTTGTCGCTGTCCGCCATGGCTGCTTCGAGGTTCTGGATGGAGCGCTCGCTGATGGTAAACTGATAGCGGTTCGCCAGCAGACGGTGTAACCCCTCCAGCATCCACAGCAGGATGCCGGGACGCTCCTCGGACAACTCTTCGATGAGGAAGGGATTATCCACCCGGGCAGGGTCACGGTCTTTCACCGTGATGAGGATCTGTCTGCGCCAAAAGCCGTCGCTGTCATCATGAGCGGCCACAAGGTTGCCATTGCCGAAGCAGATGAAACGAACGTACAGCAGACCTTGGACAGCCTGCTTGTTCTTCCGCTCGATGCACAAACGGTCCTCGGCGGTGACGATGGACTTGATGTTCCGTGTTTCGGGCAAAGCCACCATGTTCAGATCGTCATCGACCATGACCAGCTTGTACTCCAGATTTGCACTGGCAAAGCGGTTCGTTTCGATGCGGAGGATGGATTCGGAGTGAGAGGCTTCCCCGAACAGCTTCTTCAGCAGCAAGCCGATGCGGGATTTTCCCTCGCCGCCCTTGCCGGTCATGACCAGCATCTTCTGCGCCTTGGTAGACGGGATCAGAAGATAGCCGAGATATTCCTGCAAGGTCAGAATGTCCTCCGGGATCAGCAGACCGTCCAGAAATTCCAGCCACTTGGTCGGTGCAGGGGCATCGGGCTGGTATTCCACGGGGAGCCGGTTCAGGCAGAGTTCCTTTTCCGGCACAAATCCCCGCTCGTCCAGAAAGTAGGTTCCGTTCTGGAGATGGATGCGGTCAAGCTGGGGTTTCCATTCAGGGGTATAGGTTTCGATACGGAGTGCGTCCAGAACCTGCTTTTCCTTCTTGGCAAGGTTGTCGAGCACAAAGTCACGGAGGTCGCTGTGGACTTCGTAGAGCAGTGCGTCCTCGTCTACCTCGCCGTTCTGGTCAAACAGCTTCTGTTTCAGGCACATCATGGGGTGTTTCTCTAAAAGGTACTGGCAGTAAGCGGTTTCACGCACTTTGCCCTTGCTGTCTACCCAAGGGCATTCGCATTCTTCCTCTTCTTCCAGTTCGTCCTCATCACGCCAATCTTCGTTCCTCTTTTTCCAGTCGCTCATGCAATCCCTCCCAATACTTCCGTAGCTCGTTTTCGGTCTGCGGGTCCGGGAGCACCGAACAGTCCAGATAATATTCAACGATGTCAAGGTTCTTTATCGCTTCAAGGAAGCAGGGGTGAAGTTCTTCTGTGGGTGACTGCGGTGCATATCGGACCCGCCAACGCTGCAGACAGCGGTAATAGTCCAGCAGCTGCTGCCGGACGGTGGGCGGTCTGCGGGGAGCAAGCCGCACCTTGCCGTCGGCAAGTGCCATGCCGAAGTCCTCCTTCAACTTTTCCACAGCCTTGTAGGGAGAAAGTTGAAAAAGTCTGCCGACAAAATCGATCACATCGCCATCCGCCTGACAGGCGAAACAGTGGAAACGGCTGTCCACCTTCATGCTGGGGTGTTTATCCCCGTGGAAGGGACAGCACATCATGCCGTTCCGGTTTACGGCGAAGCCGTATAGCTCCGCTGCCTGCCGGGTCGAGATGGCGTTCTTTACGTCCGAAAATACAGAGGTGCTACCCTCCGTCCCAATGGGTGGGGTACAGGCGAAAGGACGAAGCCCGGTGAGGGGCGTGGGTGAGGTTGGGTTTATTCACACATCGATCCGTCAGAGTGTTGTTCATTTGACCTCCTGCTGCGGTACGGCGTGGCCGCGCTCTTCCTTGCGGAAGAAGGCTTCCACGTTCTGTTGTGCGGTGCGGAGTTCACGCAGTTCGATCTGCGCTTTCTTGTAGCGGGTGTAGAACCCGTTTTTCTCCGAGGAAAGGGTCTGACATTCGGCATCCAGCTTTTTGAGGTCCGGCAGTGTCCTGAGCCCGTTGGCCTTGAAATAGGCGCAAGCGGCCTCGTACACAGCAAACTCTGCACGATGCTGCTCCTTGAACTTGGCGGGGTTCCGCACAGTCTGGAGCTTCTGTGCAAGGGGCTTGTACTGCCGATAGACCACAAGATGCCCGCGCAGCTCCTTGAGGGAGACCATGCGGGCATCCAGGTCTTTGACCACCGCCAGTGCATCGTCGTGCTGGGTTTTCAGTTCGGCAATGCGCTGGTGCAGGGCATCTTCGCTGAGCAGCTTCTTCTCCTGCAGGAGACACAAGGTTTGCGACCAGCGTTTGAGGTTGAACTTTTTCGCCCAACGCTCATAGCCGATGCCCTTACCTGCGGCAACTTTCGCCTGAATGTCAACCAGTTTCCTGATCTTATCCGGCTTCTGTTCGCCGCTGGGCTTGATTGTCGGTGTGAGCTGGATGTTCTGGGAGAGGGCGGTCAGCACTTGCTCCTTTTCCAGCTTCTTGCTCAGTTTCTTGGCGGTGATGAACTTTGTCCGGCCGGGCGGGCAGTAGCTCAACCGGCCTCGGCTCTCCTTCACGGCGATGCCGTGTTCCTGCATGAGCAATGCAGAAAATTCCTCGAAGGTGGTGGTCTTGTTCAGCACAGCGTAGATCTGCTTTCGCAGCTTGTCCAGCTCGGTCTGGTAGACGGTCTGGGAGGGCTGCTGCCCTTCGGCGGCAAGTTTGGCATTGGCATGGTCGAGGCGGCGTTGTCCGCGCCGCTGCGCCCAATACTCGCGCTCCGAAACATGGTCGCCTTGGGCTTCCAGCAGGTTGATCTGGTTCAGGTCGGCTTGCTCGCACATCTCCATGACTGCGACACGGAGGTGCCGGAGCATGGCAGAAGTGCAGCGGTGCTTCTTGCCCGCTTCCCAGTCGCACGGCTTGTCCATGAAGGGCTGCCGTTCCACGGTGCGGACGCGCAAGCTGCCGATGACGATGTGGACGTGGATGTTCCCGGCACTGTTGTGACCGTCCGGGTGGGTGCAGACGATGGCGGGATGACCGGGGAAGTTGTCCTTGCAGAACTGCAAGCCAAGGGCTTGCGCCCGCTCCATGGTCAGGCCGTTCTCCACTGCGTCCTTCGGGTCGAAGCTGATGATATAATGGTGGGTCTTCACGTCCTCCCGCCCGCCGTTCTTGCCGTACTTGCGATTGGCAATCAGGCAGGCCATAGCGAACGAGGATTCGCCGCACTCAAGGGTGTCGAGCAGGTACGAATCCCGCAGCTTGGGTCTGCCCTTCTCGTCCAGAATGGGCAGACCAGTGTACTCGTTGTGCTGAAAGGTGAGATAGCTTTCGGCGGCGGCGTAGTTAGAGTTTTTCGAGGTCAAATGCTTGATGGTTGCCATACAGTTCACCAACCGTTTCTTCGGCTTTCAGCCGAAAGTTCGTGAGTGCGGACAGTTCCTCCAGAATTTGCGCCCGGAGCTGCTCGGTGTCTTTGCCGCCGGAGTTGAAGTGCCGTGCAAGCTGGTTGAGGTTGCTTCCCACCTTGCTGCACTGAGCAGACAAGGCGGCAAGCGCCGCCAGTGCATCCTCGCCGCCCTGCGCCACCACAACAGTGTGCTTGACGTTCACGCCGTACAGGACGCGGCGGACGAGTTCGGATTGGGTGAGGTGGAGTTCTTTGCAGGCGTATGCGATCCGCAGTTTTTCTTCTGCGGTCACCCTGACTTTGATGATGTGTGTCTTTCGTTTTCGCGGCGTGTCATTGCGGTTCTTCTTTGCGTGTACGTTCGGACTTTTCATTTCAGCCATATTCGACCTCCTGTGAAAATGATAAATGCCCGCTCCGGGATGGAGAGGGCTATGTAATGCGACACGCCGCTTTTGCGCTGAAACCAGCGCAACGCTGGAGCAGGGTTTGGGGAAGGCACTCCCCAACAAGTGACAGACCATGTGACAGAACATTTTCAAGCATTGAAAATTTGTGGCCACAGGTCGATACTTGCTTTCTCCCTTTCCGTGCAACACTGAAAATTTCAGAAGTCGAACCGCAATGCACGTTGAAAATTTTGCAGAGCAAAACGTGTGAAAAGGCAAAGCCCCTGCTCATGGTCACCGTTCACACCGAACGCAGTTCCTGCCCCTGTTTTGCAGCGGCGTTGTCCGGCTCGCCCACAGAAAGCGTGAGGTCATGGCGCAGTATCTCGTTCAGACGGCTTATGTAAGATTCAAGGTACAGTATGAAGAAAGCCGGACGCAGTACGAACACTACAACCTGCTTCTTTCAAGCACAAGAATAACACTTTGAAGTTGTGCAGTCAACAACCAAAAACAAATTTTGGAAGATTGAACAACTACATAAGATTTTATTTGTGAAAAAGAAAAATACCGCCCACGCAGCGCAGCGATGATTTTGTCGGGTGAAGTAAGCGGCAAAATAGATCGGGTGTGTTGCGGGGCGGTAAAAATCTTCATGGGGAATAAATCCTCGCCGTTCTGTACTTTTCTACAAAATTGGTGGGATTTGCGATAAAGGGTATCATGGATTGCAGGGCACGTCAAGATGGTTTTGCAAATTTTATTGCAGTAAAGCGGTGATAGTAAGACTTATATTTAACACACAGCAAGAAACAATTTCCGTTTCGCACATTGTAATGTTCGCAGAAAAAACTTATAATGCTTTTGAACCTGTAGGACACACAAAACGCAGAAAAGAGAGGGAATCATGAGAAAACTGTTCCTTTTGGAAGATGATCTGAGCCTGATCAGTGGGCTGACCTTTGCATTCAAGAAACAGGGCTTTGCACTGGATACAGCCCGGACGCTGGCAGAAGCCGAGGTGCTGTGGTCAGACGGAAAATATGACCTGCTGGTGCTGGATGTTTCCCTGCCGGATGGCTCTGGCTTCGATTTCTGCCAGAAGGTGCGGCGCACATCCAACGTGCCGATTCTGTTCCTGACCGCTTCGGATGAGGAAATGAATATCATCATGGGACTGGAACTGGGCGGGGATGATTACCTGACCAAGCCGTTCAAGCTGGGTGTCCTGTTGTCGCGGGTCAATGCACTGCTTCGCCGTGCAAATGCGTCCAGCGCAGGAGAACCCGTACTGGAATCGGGCAGCATCACCGTCCGGCTGTTGCAGGGGCAGGCATACAAAAACGGAGTATTGCTGGAACTGACCGGCGCAGAGTACAAGCTGCTCTGCTTCTTTATGCAGCATCCGAATGCCGTGCTATCCAAGGAACAAATTCTGGATGCACTGTGGGACTGCGATGGGGATTACATTGACAGCAGTGCCTTAACAGTGTACATCCGGCGGCTGCGGATGAAGATTGAGGACGACCCCGGCAAACCGCAGATGCTGCTGACTGTCCGCGGCATGGGCTATAAATGGAATGGGTAAAGGTGCCGTATGAAAGTATTCGCAAACCGGGAAATCCGGATTTTGTTCCGGACAGTGCTGGCGGTCTGGGCGGTGGCATTGGCTCTCACGCAGGGCATCGTATGGCATACGACGCACGCATTCTCTTTCGCATTACTGTTGGTTTTTCTTCTGCTGGGCGGCTGCCTCTGGGACGTGCTTTTTCGCTATTTCCAAAGGCAGAGCGCGCTTCTGGAACAGGCAGTCCAGCAAATCCAAAGCTGTCTGGATGGCAACCCGGATGCACGACTGGGCTGCGACCGGGAGGGAGAACTTTACCGTCTGTTTCACTCCGTTAATGCATTGGCGGCAGTTCTGAGCGCACACGCAGACAACGAGCAACGGGAGAAGCGTTTTTTGAAAAATACCATTGCAGATATTTCGCACCAGCTCAAAACACCGCTGGCGGCGTTGAATATCTACAACGGTCTGCTTCAGGACGAAGCTGTTTCGCCGTCGGAGGTCAAAGAGTTTGCAGACCTGTCCGAACGGGAGTTGGACCGCATTGAAACGCTGGTGCAGAATCTGCTCAAAATCACCCGGCTGGATGCCGGTTCGGTCGTCTTGGAGAAGAAAAACGAAAATGTTGCTGAAATGGTGCAGGACATCGCGCGGCAGTATCACTATCGTGCAGAGCAGGAACAGAAAAAGCTTGTTCTGTCCGGCTCAGAGGCGGTTACACTTTGGTGCGACCGTGACTGGATGCAGGAAGCTGTGGACAATCTTGTAAAGAATGCCCTTGACCACACAAAGAGCGGAGATACGATTCAGGTAGAGTGGAATGCACTGCCGTCCATGGTTCAGATCAAAGTGCGCGACAACGGCAGCGGCATCCACCCGGAAGATTTGTACCATATCTTCAAACGGTTTTATCGCAGCCGCTTTTCACAGGATACACAGGGCATCGGGCTGGGTCTGCCGCTGGCAAAAGCCGTTGTGGAAGCCCATCACGGCACCATTGAAGTAGACAGCGAGCTGGGAAAGGGCACGACCTTTACTCTGAATTTTCCGATTCCTACAAAATTGTAGGCTGAGTGTAGGCTTGCAGTAAGGTTGACGTGTTATCCTTTTCTACACAGACAGAGAAAATCCGTCTGAATCGAAGGAACCTGCAAAGTGAGGGATACACTATGGAACTATTAGAAGTCAACCATCTCTGCAAGACCTACGGCAGCGGAGAAACTGCTGTCCATGCGCTGAAAGATGTTAGCTTTTCAGTGCCGAAAGGCGAATATGTGGCGGTCGTTGGCGAATCCGGCTCCGGCAAAAGCACCCTGCTCAACCTGATTGGCGGACTGGATACGCCGACTTCCGGCAAGGTGCTGATTGATGGCAAGGATGTTTTTGCCATGAAAGACCGGGAGCTGACGATCTTCCGCCGCCGCAATATCGGTTTTATCTTTCAGGCATTCAACCTCATCCCGGAACTGACCGTAGAACAGAACATCCTGTTCCCGGTGCTGCTGGACTACCAAAAGCCGGACAGGGCATATCTGGAAGAACTGCTGACCGTGCTGAATCTGAAAGACCGTCGGAAGCATCTGCCAAGTCAGCTTTCCGGTGGGCAGCAGCAACGGGTAGCCATCGGCCGCGCCCTGATGACCCGCCCTTCACTGATTTTGGCGGATGAGCCGACCGGCAATCTGGACACCCAGAACACCAGCGAGGTCATTGCCCTGCTAAAAGAAACATCCCGGAAATACGAGCAGACCATCCTGATGATCACCCACAACCGCAGCATCGCGCAGACGGCAGACCGGGTGTTGCAGGTATCAGACGGCTGCCTGACCGATTTTGGGAGGTGCCGGGAATGAGCAGCACCGAAATGAAAAGCTATCTGAGCCTGATCCCGATTTCTGCCAAGGTACGCAGACGGCAGAACCGCATGACGATTTTGTGCATCGTCCTTGCGGTGTTTCTGGTCACGGCGGTGTTCAGTATGGCAGATATGGCGATTCGGATGGAAACCTCAAACCAGCTGAACAAAAACGGAAACTGGCATATCATGGTAAAGGACATCTCCCCTGAAACAGCCGCAGAGCTTGCCGCACAGGAGGATGTTGCTGCATTTTCGGCGTATAGCGACATCAACGCTTCCCTTACGGAAAACTACTTTGCCGGAGATAAACGTGCCGCACTGGTAGGAGCAGATGATGCAATCCTTCAAATCTTTCCGGGAATGCAGTGTAGCACTGCCCCGGCGGATGGCGAAGTGCTCGTGACAGCAAACATCCGGGATTGGCTGGATGTTACGGTCGGTACAGCGATTCCGCTGACGCTCCCGGATGGACAGACCATTTCGCTTACTGTCGCAGGTTTCAATGAGGATACCTCCGATGCGAACCAGTATGATGCTGTTGTGCTGGTGATGAACCGCAGTACATTTTCTCAGATTGCCGCACAGGTAGAAGAATCCTTTGAAACACAGTATTTCATCCAGTTCAAGCCACGTACCAATTTGCGGCAGTCCATTGTGAACATCGAAAACAAGTACGGAATTTCAGAAGAAAAAATCTCCGAAAATACTTACCTGATGGCGTTGAACGCAAGCAGCAACAACGATTATATTGTAGGCTTATATGCGGTAGCGGCTGTGTTGGCTGGCATGGTCGTCCTTGCCGGAATTTTTATGATCACAGGCAGCATCAACAGCAATGTAGCGCAGCGTACCAGCTATTATGGAATGCTGCGTTGTCTTGGGGCAGGAAAAAATCAGGTTCGGATGCTTGTCCGGCTGGAAGCTCTTTTCTGGTGTAAAACTGCTGTTCCAGCAGGATGTGTGCTGGGAATCGTTTCCACATGGGGATTGTGTTCCTTTCTGCGTGGATTTATCGGCGAGGAGTTCAGCTCTTTACCAGTGCTTGGCATCAGCCCGGTCGGTATTATCTGTGGTTCCGCGCTGGGACTTATCACGGTTTGGTTCGCGGCATCTTCTCCGGCACGGCGGGCGGCAAAAGCTTCTCCGATCACAGCAGCAACTGGGAATGCGGTGGAAAATGCAGCGGATTCTCCGTGTCATGCTCGGTTGTTTGGAAGTCGTGCAGAGCTTTCTTTGGGCGTGAGCCATGCAACCTCGTCCAAAAAGAACTTGCTTTTGATGACAGGTTCCTTTGCGTTAAGCATTCTCCTGTTTTTGAGCTTTTCGGTTTTGCTTCGATGGGTTGGATTTGCGCTGAATCCGTTGCAGCCCTACACACCGGACTTATCGGTGGCTGAAACATCCGGGCAAAATGTCCTTGACCCGGTACTGGTGGAGCAGCTGGAAGCTCTGCCGGAAGTCAAACACGCATTCGGGCGGATGTATTGCCCGCTCCCGGCGGAATATCAGGGAAAACAGGGGTCCATCGACCTGATTTCATACGATACGATACAGTTTGGCTGGGCGAAAAAAGACCTGATTGGCGGAACCCTTCCGCAGGAGCCGGAGGATGGCACATACCCTGTGCTGACGGTATTCGACAAAAGCAACTCCCTGACCGTGGGTGATACCATTCAGCTGGAGGATGCAAAGCTCACAGTCGTGGGTGTATTGAACGACAGCCCGTTCAGTAGTACCGATTCCCCGATTGTTATCTGCACCGAAGAAACCTTCCATCAGCTGACCGGGCAAAACCGCTATGCGGTGATCGATATTCAACTAAAAGATACCACAGCAGACGCAGCCATTGCACAAATACACACCCTGCTGAGCGACACGTTAAACAAGCAGGTTGTTTTTTCCAACCGAATCGAAGGAAATCGGATGATACAAAGCACCTACTGGGCGTTCCATCTGGTGGTCTATGCGTTTCTCATCGTGATTGCAGGAATCACCATTCTGAACATCGTCAACAGCATTTCCATGAGCGTGTCGGCACGAATGAAGCAGTATGGCATCCTGCGTGCCATCGGGATGGATGATGCACAGCTGAAACGCATGATCTCTGCCGAAGCTGGCACCTATGCGGTGTCCGGTCTTGTGGTGGGCATTGCGCTGGGTCTTGTGCTGAATCGGAAGCTGTATATCCTGCTCATCACCCATTATTTCGGTGCAGCGTGGCAGATGCCGTGGGGGTGTTTTGCCGTGATTGTCGTAGTCGTGCTGGCGGCTATGGTGCTGGCAGTATATAACCCGGTCAGGCGAATCCTCATGCAGCCCATTACTGCAACCATCAGTGAATTATAAGCCAGAACAACAGATGCCCACCAGCTTATGGCGAAAACCATAGGTCGGTGGGCATCGTGTTCTTTATAAGGGCTTAATCTTCCAATCTGCCGTGGTCACAGCCGAGGGAAAGATAATGCTCAATCTCTTCGCCCAGAACAAGCTGGGCGTATTCCAAGGGCTTGTTGTAGAGCAGCCAGTCCAGCTCTGCCCGCTGTGCCGGGGTGTTGCCGTACTCGTCCTCCACGGCGATGCAGTCAATGGCAAGAGTGGTGCCATCTGCAAACCGGGCTTCCACTTGGTTGGTGTCCATGTTATAGCGGCAGGTAAGCAATTTATTCATGGTGAACCTCATTTCTATATCAAACGGTGTCTGTTCGGATGTCCTAAACCCTGCCATAGAACCGGTGTCTCATGTAAGATTGTTGTTTGGATAAAACTGGAAGATTTTGCACAATAAATACCGTTGAAATCCAGCTTTTGGGGCTGTGCGAAACAGCCTGTTTTGCCGGGCTGATTTTGGCTCTGCACACTTTTGCACATTTTCTGCACATCGCAAGGATGGATAACAGGTGCAAAGACGTGCAAGCAATGCAAAGAATGCGATAGAATAACAACGGTAAAATAACGGCAATTCGATCAAAACGACGTTTTAGCGTCAAATGATGAAATGGACAAAATGTGCCATTCGGTTCCTACGAATCAGTAGGCCGGGGGTTCGAGTCCCTTCCATCGCACCAGAAAATGCCGTGAAATCGAAAGATTTCATGGCTTTTTTGTTTTGTAAGCCATGGGTGCACGGTTTCTGCACGGTTTTTGCACGGTCGGTGTTATCCATGTCCGATGATGTAGGGCGCTGTATTGCATTGCAATCAGTGCCCTTTTTTGCATCAGGTGAGCAGTGCCAGGCGGAGCTTTGCCTTCATTTCCGGGTCGGCATCCTTGAGCAATTCCAAGAGAGCCGTCATGGAAATGGTGGGTTCGCCTGCGGCGGGTACAGCCTGCGGGCTGGAGGTGTCGGGCTTGGCATAGAAGCCACTTTCGAACTTCTTGCCCAGCTCTACACGGGAGGACTGCTGGATATGAGCGTAGGTGTTCACCAGCATATCCGCACTGGCGTGACCTGTGGTCCCCTGCACCGCCTTGATGTCGCCGCCGGAGATCATCAACTGGTAGGTGGCACTGGAATGCCGCAGACCGTGAAAGACGATGCGGGGGAACGCCGGGTGTGCGTCCTGCCATTTGAGGAACTTTTTGCGGATGAGCACCGGCTCCACCGCCAGACCGTTGGGCAGCCGCAGCAGCATCCCGCTGTTGCGGTATCGTTCCGGATCGAGGGTTTCTTCCCGTTTCAGCCGTTCCAGCCACTGCTTCAGTTCCTCCCGCAGGGCGGCAGTCATAAAGATGGTGCGGCAGGAGGCCTCGGTCTTGGTGTCCTTCAGGATAAGAGAAGTCTTGCTGCCCTCCAGCTTGTCCGGGAAGATGCGGAGGATGCAGCCCTTATCCACCTGCGCCAGCGTGTCCTTTTGCACCCGCTGCATGGAACGGTTGATGGTGAAGGTGCCCATGCCGTTGGCAGCATCAAAGTCGATGTCCTCCGGGGTCAGACCTGCCACCTCCCCTTCTCGCAGCGCACCCACCAGTGTCAGGTGCACCGCCAGATGCAGGATGGGGTCCTCCATGCTGTCCAGTGCTGCCCGCATCTCGTCCACTTCCCAGATGCTGCGCTCTTGGGTGGTCTTTTTGGGTGCTTCCACCGGGACGGGGCTTTTGATGAGGATGCCCCACTCCACCGCCAGCAGAAAGGAATTGTGCAGAAGCTGGTGGACCTCATGGAGGGTAGTGCCGGAGAGGGTGCGCTTCTGCTGCTTGGGCGAGAGGTCTCGCCGCTTGCCGCCCACATACTGTCCGCAGGGGGTCTTGCTCAGGGTGTCGTACAGGGCTTCGATGTGGTAGGGCCGCAGCTTCTGCATCTGCATCTCCCCGATATAAGGGATGATGAGGTTCTGAATGAGCGCCAGATTGGACTGGTAGGTCTTGGGTGCCCACTTGTGCTTGCTGCACTGCTTGGGCAGCCAATCCATCAGGAACTCCGCCACCGTCACCGTGGACGGGATCAGGAAATTGCCGGTCGCCAGCTCATGCTCGATCTGCTTCTGGCGTTTCACCGCCTCCTCTTTGGTGGGAAAGCTCTCCCATTTGTCGCAGCTCTTGCCGTGCTCGTCCTGATAGGTGTAGCGGACACTGTAAGAACTGCCTCGTTTCGTGATATATGCCATAGATTTGCCTCCTTATCAAGCTGCCCGGTAGAGCCACGCATCGAAGCTGTCTTTCGGGATGCGGATGCTTCCGCCTGCCCGCAGGACACGGAACTCGGTGGTGCTGTTGCACAGGTTGTAGGCGGCACGCTGGCTGATGGCCAGCATCTGTGCGACCTCCTTTACCGTGTACACCAGCTTTGTGGTCTCAGGGCTGTTGGTCGGAGACTTGACGGCATTGGTTTGAGTGACCATCTCCATTGTAGCCGGATCAGAGTCCGACTGCAAGGACTTTTTCGTATAATCCAAAGATTTCACATTCTCGTACATTTTATTACACATAGGCATTGCTCCTTACTTATCATGGCGCATCGCAGGCTCCTGCGTGCGGTTCTCATAGAATCGAATGACCTCCGGCGGGATGCTGTCCAGCGTTTTCAGGGCGGCTTCATAGTCCTGCCGCAGCTTGGCATCCTCCAGACGCTTCAAGACGCTCCCTTCCTTCGCTTTGTCCAGCGAGGCAGAGAGCGTCTTGTTTTTCTCTTTCAGCTTTTCGTTTTCAGCGGCAGTCTTGGTGAAGGCTACGTTGTACTTTCGCAGCTGGTCCCTCATCCGTGCTACGTTGGGGATATAACTGTCCAGCACCTTGCTGATCTCCGCCGCACGGCTCTTGCCGTTGAAGGGGGTGATGCCCACCAGCAGAGCATCCAGCTGCTCCTTCTGCTTGGTCAGTTGGGTCATCTCCTTGAAGATGCGGGGCGGGATGTGCTCCCGTCCGGTCTGGCTGGCACTTTCGCCACGCTCCAGCTCCGGGTACTGCTTGACCATGTGCTGCCAGAACTCGTCCTGCCACTGCACAAGGTTCTTGCGGTTGCCGATGATCTCCTTCGCGCTCAGCCGCCCGTCAGCGGTCAGGGGCACAAAGCAGAGGTGCAGGTGGGGCGTTTTCTCGTCCGTGTGGACGACTGCGGAGAGAAAGGTATCCGGGCGCTGCCTGCTCTCCAAGAATTTCAAGGCATACTCAAAGTACGCCTTGATCTCCCGATTGGTCTTGTCCTTGAAAAACTCCGGGCTGGCGGTGACAAGAGCTTCCACCACCCGCACGCTGTCCTTGCGGACACGGCAGTGGGCGGCGGCTATCATACGGTCGGCTTCTTCCCGGTACCTGCCCTGCGGCTGCACCAGATGGAGGTTGTAGCGGCTCCGGTTCACATCAATATCCGGGTTGCTGGCGTACTGCTCCTTGGTGCGCTCGTTGTGGGCTTCGATGGGGCTGATGGCAGGCCCCTTATACTTTTTGAACCTTAAAATGCCGTATTGGGCTTTCATAGATCACGCTCCTTTCTGGGGTGTACAAAAAATCTGTACGGACTTCAAATAACCTGTACGGTTCGTACGGTGTACAGACAAGCGAAATACAAGCGATAAAACGCTTGATTTTCTTAAAATCTACCGTACAGGTGCGTACAAGTACAGACCGTACAGGTTGTACGAACTTCATCTGCGAAAAATGCGTTTTTTACGGGCAGGGCCGGACAAGCGGCTCGATGCCCACGAATCCCCGCACCCTGCGGCCACCGGGCAGGTAGATGTTGTTGGTGGCTTCAAGGTTGTAGCGGCGGTCATTCTGGCGCAGTTCTGCGCTGAAACGGATGGCCGATACGCTGTGGCAGGCGTTGTCCTCGCACCATTGTTTATAAATGTCGTAGAACTCCTTGGAGCTGATGGAGTAGTCCGCCTTGAAACGGAAGTAGCCTTCGGACTCCATAAAGTCGATGACATTGTTGCTGCTGCGCTTGATGGTGTCCACGTTGGCGGCGGCTCGTTCGCTGACCGTGAAGCGGAAATTGTTCTGCACCAGCCGGTGCAGCCCTTCCAGACACCAGAGCAGGATGCCTTCCAATTCGGCGCACATCTTCTCCACAAGGAAAGGGTCGTCTGTGCGGTCGGCAGGCTTGTCCTTGGTGGTCAGGATAAGTTGGCGGCGAAAGAAACCGTCTGAATGGTCGTACAGCGAGGTCAGCGCACCGTTGCCGAAGCAGAGGAACCGGGCGTAGATGTCCCGCTGGTAGCTCTGGACACCTTTGCGCTCCAAGTCCAACTTGGCCTCGGCGGTCACGATGGTCTTGATATAGTTGGTCTTGGGCAGGGCGTTCATGTCCATGTCATCGTCGATCATCAGCAGGCGGCGTTCCAGATCGGCACGGGCAAAACGGTTGTTCTCCACTTTCTGGACGCTGCCGTTGCTGGCGGCATCTCCCATGAGCCGCTTGAGCACCAGCCCGATGCGGGACTTGCCCTCGCCGCCCTTGCCGACAATGAGCATCATCTTCTGTCCCTTGGTGCTGGGGATCAGGCAGTAGCCCAGATACTCCTGCAAGGTGGGGATGTCGGCATCGTCCAGCAGCTCGTGTAGAAAGGTCAGCCAGCGGTCAGGGCTGGCGGCTTTGGGGTCATACCTCACAGGCAGGCGGTTCTGGCAGAACAGGCGGCTCTCCTGAAAAGAGCCGTCCGGCAGATGGTACACGCCGTTCTGGAGGTGGATGCAGTCCTGTTCGATGGGAAACGGGTCGGAAAAAGCCAGCAGCTTGATGGTCTCCAGAATGTTGGTGACCTTTTTGGACAGGCCGGAGGTGACATATTCCTCGATGTTCTCCAAGATACGCTGCTTGATCTCGCTCTCGTCCTCTACCGGGCCGTCCAGCGTGTACAGCGTACCGTTGACGCATTTCAGCGGCCACTGTTCCAGAAAGGCGCGGCCAAACTGGACTTCATCGATCTTCTTGCCGTTGTACCAGTCCGGCCATAAGGGGTTGCGGGAAATGTTTTTCTTCATAGGGTGGTTCTCCTTTAGAAAAGTGAAGTGGTGGGTCTCACAGTGAGACCTGCCACTTCAGGTGAATAAACTATCAGGCGCACTTTGCCAGAGCAAAGCGGTCGGTGCGTTCTTCCAGCATCAGCAGGTACGACCCGGACAGCAGCTGTGCGGCGGCAGCGGCCTTCTGCTGGGGCGTCCCAAATGCAACGCAGTCCGTCAGGTGCTCGATGGTCTCGGTCGTGTGGAGGGCTTCTTCAAACCGTGGGTCATGCGGCTCCTCCGGGGTGGCAGGCTTGTAGCGCTCCTGCCAGTCGTGCAGCAGGTCAAGATAATCGGTCAGCACCCGCAGGCAGTAGGCGATGTCTGCCCACTGCTCGTCTGTCAGGCCACGCTTGGGCGGCAGCAGGGCGATGGCATTGGCGGGCGGCTTATCCGGGTCAAGCCCGAAGTCACTTGCGAGCTTCTCAGCGGCTTGCCGGGGGTTCAGGTCGAACAGCTTGGCGGTGAGGTCGATGGCATCGCCGTTGGCTCCACAGCCAAAGCAATAATAATAGGTGTCGTTCAGCTTCATGCTGGGGTCGCTGTCGGAATGGAACGGACAGCACACCATGCCATGGCGGTCGGGTTCCATGCCGTACATCTCTCCCACCTGCCGAACGGTGATGGCGGACTTGATCTTTTGATATAAACTCAAAATTTCTCCTTTGGTCAAAGGTTTTGGTACGAATCAATTTGATCCCTGCCACGTTCAAAGCCGGTCTCCCTTGCTGCCTCCCGACAGGAAATCTTTTTGGACTCTGTGTCGGCCCCATGCAGGGCGCTCGCTCCCCCGATGGGAGGTCTTGGCGGTCTGGGCAGTTCGGACGGTCATTCTGTTCTCAAGGTTCTGTTATGAAAGATATTTCAGAGGGCTTTCGCGGGAAGCCCTTAATATGTTCGCTGCTGGGGAGTTAATATGTTTTCTTTCTGTCTATAGGATAGCACCACGATGGCCGCTGTGCCGTATATCCATAATGTCGGAAAACAGGTGCAGAAACTGCAAAATTCCACGCTTATGGACAGGAACCGCCGGAAGTGGTATACTGTGCAAAAAACATCGGAGGTGCGACCATGAACATCAAGCTGACACTGGGAGAACGGCTCAAAGACCTGCGTGTGGAGCGGCATCTGAAGCTGGAAACGCTGGCAGAGCAGACGGGTCTGTCCAAATCGGCACTGTCGAAATACGAGAGCGACGATGTGACCGACCTCAGCATTTATGCGGTGACAACGCTGGCTGAGTTTTATGGCGTGACCACCGACTACCTGCTGGGTGTGACGGAAAACAAAAAACGCCCAGATGCAGTCCTTTCGGACTTGCATCTGAGCGACGGCGCAGTGGACGTATTAAGAAATGGAAAATTCAATCATCGGCTGCTGTGCGAACTGATCGTGCATGAGAATTTCCGGCGGTTCATGACCGATCTGGAAATCTATGTGGATGGATATGTCAGCGCAAACATTCAAAACCTCAATGCTGGTCTGGAAGCGACCCGGCAAATGCTGAAAAAGAAGTATGCAGCAGATGAAAACGATCTATACATGAGTACCTTGAAGCTGGGGCAGATCGATGAAGATGAGTACTTTGGTCGGGTCTTGTATGACGAGTTGGTAGCTATCCTGAAGAACATCAAGACGGAACACCGCAAGGACAAGACCACTTCGGATGGTGCAATGGTCGATAACTTAATGAAGGAACTGGAGGATGCACAGAAACATGAAGGGTCTGCGGATGAAAAGAAGATTCGAACGGCATTGAAGGCAATCGGCATCAACTACGATAAGCTGACAGAGGATGAAAGAAAGCTGATAAAGAAGATTCTTTATAAAACGGCAATGCTGAAACCGGGGACACTTGCAGGCAACCGGGGAAAGCACAGACGTTGATTATTTACCTTGCGGCTTATAGGGGAAAAACGCTGCTGCGGCAGGACGGGAGAACGTACACCATTGGTTCCTCTGAAAGCCTGCGCTGGGTGGGCAGAGACCGTCAACTGCCACGCCCATCCGCGCATCCTTCTGCCACAGAACAGGTGCTTGCCGGAACCTCTCGCAGCCCCTTTTCCGCGTCAGCCGGAACCAAGGTGTAACACACTAGACTTTGCAGGCAAAGTCGTGTGCCAACGAGCGTTCCGCCGCTCTTTGGATTCTTCCCGGAAGCAATGAACCTTAAATATGCAGCTGAGACTATGGAGCGGTTAAGGATAGCATAAGGGGAAGAAAATTTTAGAAAAAATCTCAAGGGACTATAAATGGAGATTTGCTTTGCGTTGTGGAAGTAAAGAACATGTTATGATATAATTAAAAGTAGAGTTAGCTGTAATGTAATCGTTTCGGTTAAAGAATTGGAGAAGAAGGCATGAAAGATATTTTGCTAACATCAGAAGAAACAAAAGAAGCGGTTGGGACACTGCTCGATGCCGCACGTGTTTCGGAAAACGAGGAACAATTCAAAATCAAGGCAGAAGGAATTCTCAAAGGATTATGTGAAAGTCGAGATATTTTTTGGAATTCGTATACTTACGAGCATAGTTTCAAATCTGGAAGTAGAAGAGTTGATGCTGTTCATGGCTCTACTATCATCGAGTATGAGCCGCCACGGTCGTTTAATTCGTCCGAGAACGCACAACTGCGACATGCACGCGCACAAGCAGAAGGATATGCTAATCTTCTTTCACAAGAAGAAGGACGCCGTATAAGCGATTATTCGCTTGTTGCATGGGACGGTGAAACTATCACATTTGGATGGTCAGATGAAAGCCAATTTACATGGGAGGCGGCGAGAGCGTTTGATGGGCTTTGCCTTAATCGACTGCTCGCCCTAATTGCAGATGGCGGAAGACCGTTAGTCAGCCCGATGCTACTCAAACAGTTTATCGGACCGGATACAGAGGTGGGACGTCGTTTACTCCCAGCATTGTTTCACGCCATATGCCAAGCGAAGGATTCGGCTTTAACAACGAGAACAAAGCTTATATATATAGAATGGGCACGTCTTTTTGGACAAGTTGATGGTACTGAAACAGAGCGACTGACGCACTATTTAGAGAATGCAAGTCGTAGTCATGGAACAAATTATAAAACTGCTCCTCAAGCGTATGTGTTCGCATTAAGTACATATATTGCACTTGTAGCAAAGACTTGCGCTGTGTATGCATTGGCTTCACAATCTGAGGATTTTAGTGTACCAATATCTACACCTAGAACCTTTCTCAAGGGAATTGAAAGTGGCGAATATTTTAGGCTGTTTGGCATTGAAAATATGCTAGGTACAGACTTCTTTTCTTGGTACCTTGGCGATGATGTGACGGAAGAACTGGAACAACCGCTTGGATTGCTTTTGGAGAGGTTGCGAACGATTGATTTTGATGTTGCAAAAAAGAGTCCTGAGTCAGTTCGGGATTTATTCAAGGGATTATATATGGGCTTTACGCCAGCACCTATGCGCCATGCCCTAGGTGAATACTATACGCCAGATTGGTTGGCTGCACATGTGATAGACACGGCAGGGTGGGATATTAGTCAATCACTTTTAGACCCCACATGTGGTTCGGGTACTTTTATTCTCGAGGGACTGCGTAGACGATTAGAAGCTGCATCTCCTACAACTTCGGCACGAGAATTGTTAAATGGTTTATACGGATTCGACCTAAATCCGTTGGCGGTTCTAACGGCACGAGCATCTATTGTGGTGTTTTTGTCTGGACGGTTTGACCCTGCTGATCCAGTACTATTGCCGGTGTTTCTTGCCGACGCAATTAATACAGCTGATCCTGTTGGAGGCGTATTTAAACATTCGATTCTAACAGAAAAAGGTGAAAGAACGTTTTCTATTCCTGTTAGTCTTGCGGAGTCACCTGATTTTTTCCTCACAATGAATCAACTTAAGATATGTATTGATGCTGGTCTTGGTAGCGAGGATATCATAGCTTCATTGCGTGCACTGTCTCCGATTGTTTGCAAATTTGATGCTTCTGATTTAGATATACTTATGCAAACGATCGATAGCCTTGTTGATTTGCACCGCAATCATTGGAATGGTATTTGGTGCCTGATCTTGTTCGACCGCATAGAAGCTGGATGTGTTAAGAATATTGATTTGGTGGCAGGAAATCCGCCGTGGGTTAAGTGGAGTAATCTTCCGCGGCCTTATGCAGAATTTATCAAACCAATTTGTGATCGAATGAATATATTTAGTGAAGATGTATGGGTTGGGGGTATCCAGTCGGATATTTCGACAGTTGTGACATATCGTGCACTGGAACGATTTGTAAAAAAGGGAGGAAGTTTAGCGTTTCTTATCACGGGAACTGTGTTTAAAAATGAGTCAAGTCAGGGTTTCCGACGCTGGAATCTTCGCATAGAAGAGAAAGATGAACCGATGAAGGTAGAAACAGTAGAAGACTACGCTCTATTACGCCCCTTCGAAGGTGCGGTAAACTGGCCTACATTGTTGCTGATTCGGAGAAATGGTGAAGCCACTAACTATCCAGTTAGATATCGCCGATTTATAAAGACAGTGAAAAACGCTGCCCCGGATTTATCTATATTCGAAGACCTTCAGGCAATGCCGGTGCCGGGAACAGATGCAGGCCCATGGCTGGTTGGCACAGAAAAAGAAATACAAACATGGCCTGCGTTGTTTAATGCTTCGGGGGATTCCGTCTATCGTGCAAGAAAGGGCGTTACAACTGATGTTAACGGTATTTTCTTTGTGAAAGCACAACAAGTTGCCAATCCAAAACTTGTGCGAATTACAAATGATCCTTGCCAAGGACGTCGTAGAGATATTGTGAGAAAAAGCGCAATTGTAGAAAAAGACGACATATATCCTTTGCTTAGAGGACGAGATGTAAAAAGATTTGTTGCTACACCACAGCAAGGGCAATGTATAATTGTCCCACAACGAGGGATGTTTGGGGACGAAACATTACCAGGAACAAGGCCTCGTACGTTTGGATTCCTTGGTGAGTTTCGTCCGATTCTTGAACAACGTTCTAGTTATAGACGTTTCCAGCAAGGAAAGCCCTTCTGGTCTGTGTGGTCTACGGGCGAGTATACTTTTGCCCCATACAAAGTTGTCTGGAAAGAAATGTCAGGAGGAGGTTTTGTGGCTGCGTACATCGGTTCAAGTGAATTTTGTGGTAGTGAAAAAATAGTTATTCCAGATCATAAAGTCTACTTTGTTCCGATGCAATCTGAAGACGAAGCAGCATATTTGACAGCATTTCTCAATTCTCGTATGGTATCTGATGCCATTAGTGCTTACGCTTCGGCCTTAAGTCTTGGAACAAGTGTTACAGATTACCTTAATATTCCACAGTTCGACAAAGAAAATAAAACGATGGTTACAATGTCACAAATGGCAAAGCGGTTTAAGCGTGGTGAAATTCCAAGCGAGGAGGAAGAAAATATATTAGACGCATTGGTTGGTTCACTAATCGAATGAATACATAAAATCGCGGTGAAAAAGAACAAGATGATATTGGGTGGTTGATTGTCATTAGAAAGCCAAGGATAGAACGATAATCTGCCATATAGAAAAGAGGCACTTGATTTTCCGTAAAGGAAGAACAAGTGCTTCTTTTTTAAAAGGTTAAGAAGTAGTTGATGACAGCCAAAAGTCCCTTACGGGGAAGTTCAATTAACGTGGATGCATCGAGTTGAAATTCGGAAGGACGATGAACAACCCAATTTAAAGGATTTACAGTATCATTGTAATTGTCAAATAATGCCGTAAAATAGTCACGAATAGTGGTATCTGTAATATAATTTGCGAGGTTTTTCTTATAGTTATCAATAATCTGGCTTAATTTAGAAAGCTTTTCTATATTTGCCCAGATTAATTTGCCTTGCCCCTGAATGTAATGCTGGTGAGAATAATATTTGATAGACTGTTCGATGATTGAACGAGTCAAGAATGCAGAGGCAAGAGGATAAGTTGAAACGAGCTTCTTGTCTGAAAAGAGCTGTAACTCTCGACAGACTGCTGATACGCCGTGAGAAGTAGAATCGTTAGGGTCAAGTTTGCTGTAATCCAATCCCTGAAAGAAATAAGGCTGATTTTTAGTGCCGCCGGAACTAGTGGAACTTGGTGAATGAACTGGGGATGGGGCACTAGAAGATTTTGATGAATCTGACGAATTTGAAGCGGAGGGAGAGTTGTCTTTATCTTTTGGAACCGAGGGCTCAGGAGAAGAAGGTGGGGCAGAGTTCGGGTGAGATTCATTTGCAAAGGGAGGTTCTTTCAAAGAATCATCGGAATTCTCTGTGAGAGAATCATCTAAAGAATTGTAATCATAAGTGGGAGCGGGGTGCGTGGAGTGATAGGTATCAATCCAAGGACAGAGTTTATCACTGATAGTATCAGATGTATTAAAAAGGCGTGTGATGGACATTTGAGAATTATCGGATTCAGCCACAATCCACTTTGAGGCTTCAACTACAAGATTGATTCTATCAGGAGTAAAGGTGGCTTCGTTTGATACATCGAGGCCGATTTTGGTACGAACCTTTCGGTTGTTAAAAATTCGTTGAATGGTTGTAAAAGGTAAAATAGTAGTGATGTCCAAGCCATCACAATATTTCTGGACGTAAAGGTATATCAGATTAGACAAGCTTTGCTTGTTCCCCTGACGAACTTTAAAGTTTTCTTTTTCACGTGCATCCCAAGATTTCAAGCCTCGACCATGATCCTCACCGGAATGAAGCCTTTCCATAATGAAAAATGCTTCAGTCTCATCAGTGACATAGCAATTAAGCGAAGTTGAGAGGTCTACACCGGGTCCACTAACGATTTTCTTGACTTTGTCAATTGTAGCCTTGTCAAGAAATGTAAAAGTATCGGGATACAGGAGAAGCTTTATAGCGGCAACTCGGCGATTGCCTTCATATACAACATATTTTTTTAAGAATTCGCTATAAACAACGACAATCCTATTACATGGAAGTAATCCGTGAGCTTTAATATCTGAAGCCAAGTTTAGCATTTGCGGGATACCGACAGAATCAAAAAGTTTTTTCAAGGTGTCAAATTCGTCAGAAGCGATAGGGTGACGAGGATTTTCATAATAATTAGCAATATTAGAGACTTTGATTCTTTTTTCACTTCCAGACATCGTGGTTCCTCCTTATAAGATTTTTATATATTTATCTTCATTCGAGGGTCTTAATGTTTTTGAAGAGAAAAACATTACTTCACTACCAAAGCGCTTGCTTTGCAAAGAATATTGAAGCGAAAACTCAATGCTTTTTGTCTTCGAATACATTTTATTTATTTCATTTGAGTTATCGTAAGTGACAATCCATTTTCGATTTCGCAAATTATGAGTTATTGCATCAGCAAGTTTTTGGTGGTCATCATGAGAGTAGAAATTAGTATAAAGAACGGGACCTTTATTATAATATGGCGGATCAAAAAAGGTAAAGGAACGACGTGTCTTCAGTATTACTGATTCGATGAAATCTAGAGCTTCCAGATTATATATAGAAATTTGAGGCTGATATAAAGCGATTTTTTCAATTTGATTGATCAACCGATGTTTGTTGAACCTACAATCAATAGAATAACTTCCGGTTTGATTTAGGCCGCCAATCGGTCCAGCCTTATCGATTATCCCGGAATGATTAACGCGATTTAAAAAAAATGTTGAAAAACCGATTTCAAGCGGAGTGTGTTGGGAAAAAGTGGACCTAATTTGCTTTTGCTTTTTCCATTCGTTAACGGTTATAGGGGTGTCAAAAATTTTTTTGCTGAAAGCATCTGTGTCAGTTAAGACACTTTCCCAAAAACAATAAATGGAATAATCATAATCGTTAAGAATAACACGTTTTATATTATTGTGGAATAATAATTCTAAAGGAATCGCAGCACCACCACAAAAAGGTTCGATGTAAGTGGTACAATCATTGATTTCAATCAATTTTGCAACATAAGGGTATAATTTGTATTTTCCACCTGGATAACGTAGTGGAGATGGATTCATAAAGCACCTCGTTTAATTGAGCGACAAAAATGTACACCAATTCACTATAATTATAGCACAGGTTATGCCAATCAACAAGAAAAACATAAAAAGCCTCTGCTACCTGATGATTGGGTGACAGAGGTAAGTAATTATAAATTTATGTTTACACGTTTAATCTTCCAGCCTGCCATGGTCACATCCCAGCGACAGGTAGTGCTCCATCTCCCCTCTCAGCACCATCTGTGCATACTCCAAGGGCTTGTTCCACAGCAGCCAGTCCAGCTCCGCCCGCTGTGCCGATGTGTTGCCGTACTCGTCCTCCACGGCGATGCAGTCAATGGCAAGGGTGGTGCCATCTGCGAACCGGGCTTCTACCCGGTTGGTGTCCATGTTGTAGCGGCAGGAAGGCAATTTCGTCATAATAGTATCCTCCAAGACTTGATTTATTGTGTGCGGTCACTCGAACCAATGCCGTCAAGTCGTTGTCGGATGAAGTGGTTTTTAGTTTGTCCGGGAGTAAGTGCACGGTTTCTGCACGGTTTTTGCACGGTTTCAAAACGTGCAAAGGGTGCAAATCGTTGCAAAATCGGACAAAGGGTGCAGAAACTCGAAGCTCAAAACCTGCGATGTATCGCTTGGAAATGACGATGAAACGTAACTTCCAAAAATTGAGTGAATCGCCCGGCGTGCGCTACGAATCAGTAGGCCGGGGGTTCGAGTCCCTTCCATCGCACCAAACCATGAAAATCCGAACCTTTTCTCGATAGGAGAAGGGCTCGGATTTTTTGTTTTCTTCGGAAACGAGAACAATGGCTCTTCCCTTACGGCTGTGTGTCCAAAACCTTATCAGAAGAAAGACCGTATCACGAAGGTCACAACAGTAAGAGTGCCGTAAGGCAGAAGGGACGCAAGATTATGAAGTACGATGCAAGAGCCTGTCAGTTTAACATGGGCACCGGCTGTGTGGAGCTGCTGCTCCGGGATGGGCGCAAAATTTCCATCAACTGCACCGGTGTCGAGGATGCACTGGATGTTACCATGGCGCAGAGGTCTGAACTGGACTACCTCATCTACAATGACCCGCTGGCGTATGCAGAGCTAATTTTGAACGGTGAGCCAGAGGAGTATCTGAGAAATGCGGCTGGAAGTCACGGATTAGAGGACTGAACGCAAAAACAGGGTGCGCCCTGCCGGACGCACCCTGCAAAAATCCACACACGATAAGTAAGGCAGGGAGTTCCCCGACGGGAACTTCCTGTTTTTCTTTGGTTGCGATATGAGCCTGTTCCGCCTGCCATGCAGCAAATTCCCGTTGACCTTCCTCGCTGTTCCAGCAGGCAAGGATCGCCGGATAGAATGCCCGTGCCAGTCGTTCGATGGCTTCATCGGGGTAAGGGGAAATATTTGTGGACTTTTTCTTTTTGTTCAAACGCACACTCCTTTGGATTTCTGTTGACAGCATACAATGTGCCTGTTGTTATGCTGTCTGCTCATCCTCTGCGAGCGCAGATTCCAGCGAAGCAAGGTACTCCTTGTGCTTGTGGATGATTTCGAGAATGACTTCTCGCTGTGCTGTGTCTGGCATAGTTCTCAGAAGATAGTCAAACTCTGTGCGGAAACGTGTTGTAACGTGTTCCAGTGCGACATAATCATGCCGCACTTCTTCCGGGTAAGCATCGCTGTCGTAAACCGATTCGATTTTCTGAAACGGCAATACAGGTGCCTTTCCCGGTTCCCGGATGATGCCATCGGCATCCGGTTTCGGTTCAACTTTCAGTTCCGGGTGCAGGATTTCCTGCAAGGTCTGTGCGCGGGCATCATAGTTGGCTCGTGCAAGGCGGTGCATATCAGCCTTGCTGACTTTTACCTGTTTGTTCAGAATCTTCTCCCGCATACCGGGAATCAGGGATTCAGCAATTTCAACACCTTTCATGTACTTCGATGCGCGAAGTACAGTTGCCTTGCTTACACCATTTTCCTCTGCGATTCGTTCGCAGGTTTTCATGGCTTCACCGGAGTTATCAGTTTGAGAACTCCGGTGAAATCGGCCATTTTCATCATGCGATTCTTTGCGGGCTTCGCCATGAGAGGATTTTTCCGCTTCATATTGCTTCCCGATGAGGAACAGCTTCTGCTCCGGGGTGAGGTTGCGCCGCCCCAACTGATTCTTGCAGATCCATGCGAGGACTTCTTCTCTGCTTTCAAATGGAAGTGGCATAGTGGAGAAGTAAATCTCCGGGTGCTTCTGGAGAATGGCATAACGATTGTGACCGTCAACGAGGGTGTTGTTCCAAACGATCAAAGGAGAGAGCAGCTTGCCTTCCTTGAGGATGTTTTCTTCAAGCTGCCTATACTCATCGTCCGTCAGCGGCGGGATCTGATTCTGGAACTCCGGGTCGATTTTCAGATTGATCATACGCACAACTCCTTATCTCTCGTGATGCTGCGTCCGTTCATCCTCGCGGAAAAACAGAGCAACATTTTGCTTTGCGGCTTTCAGCTTGAGCAGTTCGATCTTGGCTTCCTTGTACTGCTCATAGAACTGGGCCTTTTCGGAAGCAAGAGCGCAGTATTCCGCTTCCAGCTTGTTCGGACTTGGCAGTTTAGTGATGTTGTTTGCCTTGAGATAGGCTGCTGCTGTCCGGTATGCTGTCAGCTCTGCACGATGCTGTTCTTCAAAGGTTGCGGGGGATTTGGCAGCGTTCCGTTTCTGCGCGAGCGGTCGGTACTGCTTGTAGGAAGCAGCATAACGGCGCAGTGTTTGGTTGTTTGCCATGCGGGTTTCGAGGTCTTTCACTACGGCCAGCGATTCATGGAACTTGGTGTCAAGCTCTGCAATTCTCTGGTCGAGTGCGTCCTCGTTGAGCAGACCTTTCTCCTGCAAAAGAATCAAGGTCTGCGCCATGGCTTTGAGGTTGTGCTTCTTCGCCCAACGCTCATAGCCGATGCCCTTGCCCTGCTTCAGTTTTGCCTGAATGTCCACCAGCTTCTTGATTCGGTCGGGTTTTTCCTCAAGATTGCTGTGGAGGATAATGGGCTGGCTCTTGGCATTTTCTTTCAAGGTGGCAAGCACGAGTTCTTTCTCAAACTTGTCACCGAGGCTGTGCGCCCGGATAAACTTCTTTCTTCCGGCTGGCAGGTAGCTGAGCCGCCCACGGCTTTTCTTGACCGTGATGCCGTACTGCTGCAAGAGCCTGTCCGAGAAATCTTCAAAGCTCGCTGCATTGTCCAGCACATCCGAGATCTGTTTCCGCAAAGTCTCCTTTGCGGTTTCAAACTCCGTTTGTGTAGGCTGCTGTCCGGCGGCAAGCAGGGCAGCGTTTTCACGGTCGAGTTTCATTTGACTGCGCCGTTTCATCCAGTATTCACGCTCGCTCACACGCTTTTTCGAGCTGAGCAGGTCGATCTGGTACAGCTTGGCATCCTGACACATTTCCATGACTGCGACACGCAGGTGCCGCATGGTCTGGGCTGTGCTGGAATGCTTCATGCCCTCACGCCAGTCACGGGGCTTTTGCATATAGGGCTTGCGCTCCACTTCTCGTGTCCGGACGCTGCCGATCACGATGTGGACATGGATATTTCCCGAATGGTTGTGTCCGTCCGGGTGGGTGCAGACGATAGCAGGATGACCGGGAAAGTTCTCTTTGCAGAAGTTCAGGCCGAGGGCCTGTGCCTTTTCCATCGTCAGCCCATTTTCGGCTGCATCCCGCGGGTCGAAGCTGATGATATACTGGTGACTCTTGATGTCATCCGGGTGGTTGTTCTTGTCGTACTTCCGGTTTGCCAGCAGGCAGGCCATTGCAAACGAGGCTTCGCCGCATTCAAGGGTGTCCAGAATGTACGATTCCCGCAGCTTGGGTCTGCTCTGTTCATCCAGAATTTTCTTGCCGGAAAATTCATCGTGCTGGTAAACCAGATAGGTCTCAGCGGCAGAGTAGTCCGAATTTTTAGAGGCGATATGCTTCAGCGTTGCCATACAGTTTACCCAGAACTTTCTCGGCGTTGAGCCGGAAGGCAGTCAGGTCTGCAAGTTCGTCCAGAAGTTTCGCCCGGAGCTGTTCGGTGTCTGCTCCGCCGGAGTTGAAGTGTCGTGCGAGTTGGTTCAGGTTGCCGCCCACCCTGCTGCACTGGGCAAGCAGAGTGGAAACGGCAGTCAGGGTTTCTTCTCCGCCGCCGGCAACGACAACGGTGCGCTCGATCTTCGCATTGTGCAGCGCACGGCGGATGAGGGTGGACAGGGAGAGATGAAGGAGTTTTGCTGTGCATTGGAGTTCCATCTTTTCAGTTTCCGTCACACGGAACTTGATGATGTGCGTTTTGTTGTTCGGCGTGTCGTGGCGGTGGGTCGTGCTGGGTTTCGTTTTGACATTCGTTTTGTTCATTGAACCTCCTGTCGTTTCGCTAGCTCCTCGGTGGAGCTATGTAAGCACGACACGCCGTTCTTTCGCACCGCAAGGTGCGAATATGAGCAGGGTTTGGGGCAGGCACGCCCCAACAAGATCACTTGGAAAACTCGCAAGAGTTTGAGAAGTGAAGTCCCGGATGGACAGAACATTTTCAAGAATTGAAAATTTGTGGCCACGGGACGGTTCTTGCCCTCTACCGCTACGCTCAAAACGTATTTTTAACAAACGTTTCCGAATTGTTAAGACGCAAAAATAAGTAGAGAGTTCCGCTGCTCGTGTATGTTGATCGCCGTTTGCTCCGAACGAAGTTCCTGCCCCTGTTTTGCAGCGGCGTTGGCCGAAAAGCCGGTATCACGCTCGGACGGCTCATGAAATTCTCAAGGTACGGCTTCCCCAAAAAGAAAATACCGCCCACGCAGTACAGGCGAAGGATTTTGTCGGGTGAAACAGACGGCAAAATGATCGGGTGTGTTGCGGGGCGGTAAATCTTCGCAGGAAATAAAACCGCACAGAATCGTTTCTTTACAGAAATCGCTGTGGATTTGTTGGGAATGATAACATAAGTATTGATGTGTGTCAACACTTCAGGATAATGAATACATCAGATGAATGAAACACACAAAGTACAAGCAAAAGCAAAGCAATGTTTTAGGAGAATGTTTTAATTTTCGCAGTTCAGGCGGACTTGGACGGTAAACACACCGTCTTTCTTTTTCGTATAGAAGTCACCATGGTTCTCCTGAACGATACGATTTATATTTTTTAGTCCGTAACCGTGATACTCTCCGATGCGGATTCCGCGAGAAGTATCACTGTATGGGTTTTCCAGCCGATAGAAGAGGCTTCGATACTGCTTGCGCAGCTGTAGATGAATGATTCTCTGTTCCGCTGGCAGGTCGCAACAGGCTTCGATGGCATTGTCAAATGTGTTTCCGATAATGATGCTCAAAGACAACGATGAGATCGTCAGGACTTCAGGAATCGTCACATCCAGTTTGACGTTGATGTTATTCCTTTCCGCAATTCGTAAGTAATAATTCAAAAGAGCATCAACAACAGGATTTCCGACCGCAGAAATATTTGTGGAACGCTCGAAAACATCCGTGGCAGCCTGCGCAATCTTGTGAAGTTCTTCGGTATCACCGTGTTCTGCAACTGCCTGCATCGCCAGGATGTATTTCTTCACATCATGCCGCAGAGAACGGACTTCTTCCTGGCGTTCTTTGAGCTGCTGGTAGTATTCCATTTGAAGATTGTACTGCTGTTCGTTGAACTTAACTTTGAATTTTTCCAGTTCATTTTCCCGGAGAGCTTCCACATAGAACACGATCAGGATGTTTATAAGGAGAAGCACCGCCATAAGACCGACCATATAATCCGGGAAATACTCATCCGCAGCATGATACTGTGCCACATAACAGACAGCAATACTTGCGATTTGAATCGCAATGATCGGCAGCAGCCATAGGATACGCAGAGCATTTCCTTTTCGGCTGAAAAAATGTGAGATCAGGACTACGAGTGGAATTTGAATCAGGTTTGAAAAAACAACATAGACCAACCGTGCTGCCCCAGCCTGCATCAGAATGTCGGTATCCGGGATACGCAGCCCAATCAGAAGCATTGCAAGCACTTCCACCAAAGCAATCAGTGTGAAGAAAGCTCCGCTTGCAAAAACCGCCTGCCACGGTCGAACCTCATAGAACAGCAATGCAAGGAAAAATCCGCCAACTAAAAGATAGATCGTGCGCTGCGTCACCCAATCCGGGAATAAACTCAAAGCACACTGCCCAGCAATCAAGAGTGCAACATAGGCATAGAACCACCTTGAGACGGGCTCCTTTTTGGGAAACAGCCGACCGATAAAAAGCAGCAACAGGGCAATGTTGGCAAAGCTCCCTGCAAACTCAACGAAATAATAAAGCATCATCTTCCCAAATAAGCGTTGAAGATCTGATTGAACTCCTGACGCTTCCTCCTGCTGATCGGCAGCTGATGTCCGCTGGAAAGAAAAACAGCGGTTCCCGTAGCGTAAACAATGTGTTCCATGTTGACGAGATAACTTTTGTGTGGTGACACAAAGCACCGTTTGGGAAGCTGCTCCAAGGCTTCAGGAATGCTCATTCGCAATGTAAGGTCTTGCTCCTTGCAGTGAATCAGAACTTTATGTCCGTGGCTTTCCAGAAAGTAAATGTCCGATGTTTCCAAGGACATGGTAACACCATCGCATTCGATCGTGAAATGTTTGGAGTTCAGTTCCTGAAGGACGGCATCCATTGCCGCAGCGAACAGCGTCTGATCCAAAGGTTTGACAAGGTAGCGGAATGCAATGCCATATCCCTGCACAGCGTACTCATGCCGCTTCGTGACAAATACCACCAAAGGATGCTTCTCCATCTGAATCAAAGACTGCGCCAGCTGAAAACCGTTGGATGGCATCTCGATATCGAGAAGAAGCAGATCAAAGGATTTCTTCTGCATTTGCAATTCGCTCAGAAGTTCGTTTCCATCCATGTAAGTTTCAATGTCAAAGCAGCCTTGCACATCGTACTGCTGGACGCTTTGAACAATGCCATCAAGGTCTGATTTCTCATCATCGCAGACTGCAACGTGGTACTTCAGCATTTCGACAACCTCCACAAAATAATGTCCTGCTACTATTATAGACTGTGCAAAGGCTCCTTACAAGTAGCCTGACCTACCACTTTTGTCACCAGAACGACCAGTTTTGCCAAACCTCTTGATTTTGCTGAAATTTATGATACAGTGAAGCAAAAATCAGAAGATAAGGTGGCGCAACTGCAATGTGGGAACGCACGCTGTCTCAAAAATCAGTCCGTCTTTTCTGCGAGCAAAAAGTGATAGATGAAGCAAAGGCGGATGCGTATGTCTATGGGTACGAGTTGCTCATATCATCTGTTGTGAGCGTTCTGCTTGTTGTTTTAATCGCTGTTGTGTGTGGTGATGTGCGGTACGCACTTTCATTTTTGATTGGGTTTATCCCACAGCGAATCTACATTGGCGGATACCATGCAACATCGCACACCAGATGCTATTTGGCATTCTCCGGACTGGCACTTATCTGCATTTTGCTAAGTAAGGCAATCGCAGCAAATCACCTTTTCCGTATCCTGACAACAGTAGCTCTTTTGGGCATCTCTATCTTTCTCTCACCTATCGAAGCAAAGAATAAGCCTTTAAGTGAAAAGAAGCGGTCAAGTTACAAGATGGTCGCATCTGTTCTTTCGTCAATAGATTTCCTGCTTGCCATTTTTAATGTGCTTCCGTATACACGTCATGTAGTTTGCTACTATCTCTCCAAATGGGTATTGATTGTATTCTCAACAATTCCTTTGGTTCAACAAAAATTTAATGCCAACTTTTGTAGATAGGGAGGTGATAACATGAAAAAAAACAAATGGGTGCTGCTTCTTATCGCTTTTGTTGCATTTTTGGTATTGGTTTATTTTATTGGTGCTTGCCTTAATGCAACGGCAGAGGCATTGACAATTATTTCGCTCTGCATCGGCATACTGGTCATTTATTTAGTCGTAAAAGCAATCAAATCAAAATAAGGAAAGGAAAATGTGATCATGAGTACAAGAAAATTCATCAAAAAACTTACGGCGAGTCTGCTTTTTATTGCGGTTGTAATGTCGTTTGGCGTTCAGTCTGCCTTCGCTGAATCGAATTCACCGAAAGCTACCGTTAAGAACAATGTTGTTACTTTTAGCAATCTCGATCAACTGAAGGCAAACGAGAAGCTCGCAATTGCGGTAGTTGACAGTAATGGTGATCCAGCAACTATTACTATCGAGTCAGTGGACAATTCAATTTCTCGTGTAGCGAAATCGTCGAATTCTTGGAAGGTTTCGTATAAGGGAGTGGTGATTCATGCATATTTTTATATGACAGTGACGAATAACAAAGTCACAAATGCATGGGACTATTCGATTACAACTTTGGGTTCCACATATAGTGATGCAAGTTTGACGTATAACTCCAGTTCGGCAAAACTCACCTTTACCAGTAACGCTTATAATGGTATTGCTTCTCATACTTGCTGGCTGAAGGGAACTCCTCGCGGAACAAACAATGAAGTCGATGTAACGTATTCTATGTAATGTGGAGGACAATATGAAACAGAATTCACAAAAACTGATTTTTTTCCTGAGTAAAATTACATGTGCTTTTGCAATGGCGATTGCAGTCTTAAGTGTGAATAGCACCTGCTGCTTTACAGCGTATCAGCCGGATGTCCCTGAATCGCTTGATCGCAACTAAACTCATATGATAGACATTATATCAAAAACGATGTGAGGTGATAGAATATGAAAGATGTATCTCGAAGAGAATTCTTGAAAACTTTATGTTTAGGCATAACAGTAGCCGCTTTACAAAATTTGCCAATGACAACGGCTTTTGCAGACAGTGCAATCAGTAAAACAAAAATTATTTCTAAAAGCGACCGTGAAAATTTGGTGGCTACTGTTGCAAGAACTGTGCAAGTGTCCTACAAAATAGATAAAAATACGATCATTGAAGTAACTCGCTTTACTGATATTGATGGACAAAATGTTACCTTGAACCGGAGCGTTAAAGAAGATGGTACAGGTGAACTTGTCTATACGAAAGCCCAAAAAACGAAAAAAAGCAAATTGACCAATCAAAGCTATGATGTCTTTTTGAAATTAGCAACTTCAAAATCTATGCCTCAAACAAGGGGAGCCACTGTTGGAAGTGATGTTACAGGATCACAGTATAAGCATATATTTGTATCAAATCTCAGCTATACAATTGACAATACGGCGATTGCGCAAATTGAGATTGGTGGAGTTGAAACTGCAGCAAGCCTTTTAATTACTGGGTTGCACTTGCCGGGAAGCACTGCTGTTACGGTTGGATCCTTTTTGGTTAGTGTGGTTCTAGCTACTTCTCCATCGAAAGTTGTTATAAATCAATCGCTGTATGAAGTCCATTTCGCATATGATAATAGCTACTATACCCATTGCTATCATGATATTTTGTATTCGTATGATTCCGGTGGACACCTTATGGATACTACAAAATCGTACCATCAAGCTGTGGGAGGCTAAGAATGAAAAAAGGCAAAAGCAACTTTTTTCTTATTGCTCCTTTTGCCCTTTGGGGCTGCATTTCAGTATGGACTAGTAATCTTGTCCGATTGACAGATAAAAGCGCAGTACCTTATGCTTGGGCTTCTTTGTTTTTCTCATATGGAATCGTAGCAGTGCATTATATCCAAGTGGCAGTATCCTCCAAAGGCTGTAACAATGCCGAAAACGAAAAAATTGCATGGGTTCAGCTTGGGCTTTCAACTTTGTTCTTGATAGTAGCTGTTGTTCTAGCTATTCAATGAAGGAAAGCAAAGTAATCACCCAAAGCAGTGTAAGGTCACAATATTTTCTATTCCAGCAGTATTCTAGTAGTTTCAGCATTTGTATGGTTCACATTTATTTGCCGAGGAGTATACACCTGAAGGGGAAAATTTAATGAAGGTGATTCCAATGGAGCTTTAGTGTATTGAGTGAAGAAAAAAAATAAATTAGGAGGCAGTATACTATGACTAACAAAATCAAACGGCTGATTTCCATTCTATTGGTCACGGTTTTATTTCTCCTGACCATTCAGCCAGCATTTGCAACTGGAAATAAGAGAAAGATCGATGATTATTCGATAGAAGAACTTCTCAATCTTTCTGTGCAAGAACAAGAGAATCTCGGATTTTATGTTTTGGCCGAGGTTCCAATGCGCATTCCTGTTTCTAATACAGACGGCTCAAGAGTTGTATCGTATATTGATGGAACATGGAGAGTTCTTTATACAAAGGCCAATGGATTGGGCTTTTATATGAGTGGAACTACCGTCGGTATTGGCCCGGATTTAATAAAAAATGTTTCAGGAACGGATTACTACACGAGCTATTCCGATAACATCGAACGAAGCTGCCCATTTTCAACGACAGCACTAGTTCCAGAACAAAGTATATATAATACAACCTATACATATGACTTCTATGATGTTGGAACTTATCTTGATTGCAGCGTTGGGTGTTATTTTGGAGTGGTTGGCTCAAGCAAACCAATCTATTGGAGTGCAACTACACAAGTTACCATCCCGAAATTATGATTTTGACCAGCTATGGATGAAATTGTTTTTGAACCCAGTGATGTCAATATGTTAGCAGCTTTAGGCATCGTCGAAAGTGTAAAGTTGTTTCCGTTTATGTTATCAATGGGAGAACTTCAATATGCTTGCGATTCAGAATATCGTTGCAAACAATTCGTGAATTGCCTTTCAGAATATTATCCTGACAGCCAAATTGAAGCTAGACAACTGTGGTCGAAATATCATGGTACAGCGAATGCGGTTCAATGTGATATGATAAATCATAAGCCACTGCGTGTTTGGGTCAGGAGTTCTGCCGATTGTTGGTGCGGCATTTATTATATTTGTTACTATGCAGCAAAGTATGGTACAAATAGAATTTTGCTTGCATCCAGAGAAGGTCTGAAAGAATTTATGGAAGGGAAAACCGATAAGATCTCACAAAAGTATTTGACGGAAGAAACTATTACTGAGTATGCCAAAAGATGGGGAAAGCTATTAAACGAAAACACCTCCATGCGTATTTGGCATGCGAACGATGTTAAAAGCGTTAACATAGATTATTTCGACCAGAGAATTATTAGTTTAGTATCGAGAATTCCTATTTCGGTTGGTGAACTTACCGCAGACGTATTAAAAGCGATTTCTGCTCCGGTAAGTGACTGGTATGTCATGAAACGCATAGAAGCACTTTTGAAAAAGGGTGTTCTTCAAGTCGTTATTCCAAACAAAATCTTTTATAATACCATCGTCCAGCTAAACGAAGAATAAAGGAATCCGAGCAAGTCGGCCCAACAGTCACCTCATTTCAACGAGAGGGGTGGCTGTTGGGTCAATTGTTCAAAAAGAAAAACTGAAGATAATAAAAAGTCTTGATTTCTCCATCAAAACATGGTATATACATTATACGAAACAGTGCTTTGAAAGAACGCTCCACCGTTCAATGACGTGTAAAGAGAGGTGCTTGCCATGACCGCTGTGATCTACGCCCGCTATTCCAGTGATAACCAGCGCGAAGAATCCATCGAAGGCCAGATTCGTGAATGCACGGCCTATGCCGAAAAGAATGACATCACTATCGTCAAGCACTACATTGACCGCGCCATCTCTGCCAAGACGGATAATCGCCCTCAATTCCAACAGATGATAAAGGACAGCGACAAGAAGCTGTTTGATATTGTTCTGGTCTGGAAACTTGACCGCTTTGCCCGGAATCGCTACGACAGTGCCCGGTATAAGACCCAGCTGAAGAAGAACGGTGTCAAGCTCATGTCGGCTACGGAGATCATCTCCGAGGGGCCAGAGGGTATCATTCTGGAATCGGTTCTGGAGGGCTATGCAGAATACTACTCTGCCGACCTTGCCGAAAAGGTTGTCCGTGGACAGACAGAGAACATCCTGAAAGGCCGCTGCAACGGTGGTCGTGGAACGTTTGGATATACGCTGGATTCCGAGCGGAAATTTCACATCGACCCGCTTGCCTCCCCTTTCGTGCTGGAATCGTTCACGAAGTATCGGGATGGCCTCACGATGAAAGAGATTCGGGACTGGCTGAATGAAAACGGCATCAAGAACCCGGTCGGAGGCGAATTTACTTACAACAGCGTGGAGCACATGCTCAAAAACCGGCGTTATATCGGAGAACTGAAATTCCGGGATGTGGTCGTGCCGGATGCGATTCCGCCCATCGTGCCGCTGGAACTGTTCGATGATGTGCAGGAAAAGATTGCCAAAAACAAGAAAGCCCCTGCCCGAAGAAAGGCAGAGGACGATTACCTGCTGACAACCAAGCTGCACTGTGGTTGCTGCGGTGCGCTGATGTTTGGCGAAAGCGGCACAAGCCGGACGGGAGAAGTCCACCGCTACTATAAATGTGCCACGGCCAAAAAGAAGAAGGGCTGCAAGAAGAAAACTGTCCGCAAACAGTGGCTGGAAGATCTGGTGGTGAACCAGACCATGCAGCTTGTCCGGGACGATGCCGCCATGGAATCCATTATCGCCAAGGTCATGGAGCTGCAAGACCGAGAGAACACCAACCTTCCTCTCTATGAGAAACAGCTCCGGGATGCAGAATCGGGTATCCAGAATATGCTCAACGCAATTCAAGCCGGAATCCTCACCAGTTCCACCAAGGAACGGTTGGAACAGCTCGAAGAAACCAAGCGTGAGCTTGAAGCCCGCATTGCGGAAGAAAAGCTGGCAAAGCCAAAAATCAAAGAGGAATTTATCCGTTTCTGGCTGATGCGCTTCCGTAAACTGGACATGAGCCTGAAAGACCAGAGGCAAGCGTTGGTGGATACGTTCATCAATTCGATTTATCTGTACGATGATAAGGTTTTGATAACCTTTAACTATAAAGAAGGTACACAGACCATCACGTTTGAGGAAGCGGCCCAAGCCGCATCAAAGGAAAATGGTTCGGATTTGGATTGCTTTACTGCACCAGAAAATGCCGTGAAATCGAAAGATTTCATGGCTTTTTTGTTTTGTAAGCCATGGGTGCACGGTTTCTGCACGGTTTTTGCACGGTCGGTGTTATCCATGTCCGATGATGTAGGGCGCTGTATTGCATTGCAATCAGTGCCCTTTTTTGCATCAGGTGAGCAGTGCCAGGCGGAGCTTTGCCTTCATTTCCGGGTCGGCATCCTTGAGCAATTCCAAGAGAGCCGTCATGGAAATGGTGGGTTCGCCTGCGGCGGGTACAGCCTGCGGGCTGGAGGTGTCGGGCTTGGCATAGAAGCCGCTTTCAAACTTCTTGCCCCACTCCACCGCCAGCAGAAAGGAATTGTGTAGCAGCTGGTGGACTTCATGGAGGGTGGTGCCGGAGAGGGCGCGCTTCTGCTGCTTGGGCGAGAGGTCTTGCTGCTTGCCGCCCACATACTGTCCGCAAGGGGTCTTGCTCATGTTCGATCTGTTTCTGGCGTTTCACCGCCTCCTCTTTTGTGGGAAAGCTTTCCCGTTTGTCGCAGCTCTTGCCGTGCTCGTCCTGATAGGTGTACTATTTTTCAATTTCCTCTTGCAATTTACGATTGCAGTTGTTATGATACGGGCAGGAATAGAATGTGCAAAAAGTATCCTGCACAAGGCAGCAATGCGATTTTTACATGGAGGGGGCAGACGCATCATGTATGTGGATTGGGAGTATTACAAAATCTTCTATTATGTGGCGAAGTATCAGAACTTTACCAAGGCCGCGCGGGTTCTGGGCAACAACCAGCCCAATATCACCCACTCGATGAACCGACTGGAAAGCCAGCTGAACTGCGTGCTGTTCATCCGCTCCAACCGGGGTGTGACCCTGACACCGGAAGGCGAGATGCTCTACTCCCGCATTGCTTCGGCGGCGGTGCAGATCCAGGATGCCGAGGAGGAGTTGAGCGCCAGTGCCACGCTGGAGCACGGAACCATCAGCATCAGCGCCACCGAGACGGCGCTCAACATTTATCTTTCCAAAAAGCTGCGGGATTTCCATACCGAATATCCGGGTATCCGGTTGCGCATCTCGAACCACTCCACCCCGCAGGCGGTGCAGGCCGTGAAGAACGGCGAGGTGGATTTTGCCATTGTGAGCACCCCGGCGGAGATCGAGTCGGGGCTGAAAATGGTGGAGCTGAAGCCGTTTTACGAGGTGCTGGTGGGTGGCAGGACCTTCACCGCGCTGGCAAGTCAGAGCCTGACCCTGAAGGAGCTGCGCAGCTATCCCCTCATCTCCCTCAGCGACGAGAGCGTGACCCGCAGCCTGTACCGGCAGTTCTTCCTGGATCACGGCGCGGTCCTCAAGCCGGATACGGAAGCTGCCACCACCGACCAGATGCTCACGCTGGTCAAAAGCGAGCTGGGGCTTGCCTTTGTGCCGGAACCCATGGCGAGGGATAGCCTGGAGCGGGGCGAGCTGGTGCAGCTCCACCTGCAGGAGATCATCCCGACCCGTTCGATCTGCCTTGTTTACGACCGCCACCGTCCGCTGAACACGGCGGCGCGGAAATTCCAGCAGATGCTGACCAAGGCAGACCCGCCCCGCCCGGCCGCATCGAAGCAGACCGAGAGCATCTCTTTTGTGTCCCAATAAAATGCTGTCGAGATGAGGCAGAGCGCTCACGGCACTGCCCTGGCTTCTGCCGGCTTTTCTAAGGCATAAAATGACCCCGGAGCGTTTGCTGTGATGCATCGCTCCGGGGTTTTGTGATGTGATGGGTTACTGGCCGCAGGAGTGCCCGCCGCAATGATGCTCACCGCAATGGTGGCCCTCGCCGTGGTCGTGGTGGTCGCAATGGGCGTTGGGGTCAAAGCGGAGCTTTCCGGCCAGATAATCTGCTACTGCCGCGTCTGCCGGGCCGCTGATCCCGCCGAACAGCTGGATGCCTGCCTGTGCAAGGGCGTTCTGTGCCCCGGGGCCGATGCCGCCGCAGAACACCACATTGGCATTGTGCTGGGCCAGAAAGCCCACCAGTGCGCCGTGGCCCTGCCCGTTGGTGGAAACGACCTCGCTGGTCGTCACCTGTCCGTTTTCGATCTCGTAGAACTTGAACTCTGCCGTGTGGCCGAAGTGCTGGAATACCATACCGTTTTCATAAGGAACTGCGATCTTCATGGGGGATGTCTCCTTTTTTCTTTTCTTTTATTATAACATAACCCGGGAGACAATAAAACCCCGGAACACGGGGCGATTTTGCGGAGCTTTCCCTCGATTACAGTTCTCCCGTTTTCAGCTTGGCCAGCACCTCGTTCAGGCTGGTGCATTCCATAGTATACAGGCCGCGCATCTCATCGTCGGCGGGGAGCAGATCGGGCACCATGACGGTGACAAAGCCCCCGGCGGCACCGGCGCGGACACCGTTGTAGCTGTCCTCCAGCACCAGCGTGTGGGCGGGGTCGGTGCCCAGCTTTTCCGCCGCCAGCAGGAAGATCTCCGGGTCGGGCTTGGAGTGTTTGACCTGCTGGCCGGATACCAGCGCCTTGAAGTAGTGGGTCAAGCCCCAGTTGTTCAGGTTGCCCTCGATGACATGGACCCGGCTGGAGGAGGCCACTGCCATGGGGATGTGGTTGGCATCCAGCCAGGCCAGCAGCTCGTCCAGCCCCGGCTTTTTGGGCACCGGTTTCTGGAACTCCTCATCGGCCACCCGGTGCAGGCTGTCGATGATGGCGTTGGCATCACAGTCCTCTCCGTAGAACTGCCGCACGATGTTACGGGAAGTTTCGCCTGCAGTGCCGCGTTCAGCCTCGGCAAGGCCCTCCTTGTACTCCAGACCCAGCGCCGCCAGCGCCGGTTCCCAGAAAGTAGCCCACATCCGCTCGGTGTCGAACATCAGGCCGTCCATATCAAAAATCACGCCGTTGATCATAATGGATTGGTTCCCTTCTTGATGAGATAATACTTTGTCTAACCTCTCAGCCGTCGCTATCGCTCGGCAGGCACGGGTTGCGGCTCCCAGCATCCAATTCTTATGTTATGCTGGCCGCGGCCCCAACAGCAACGCCCTTTATCCGCCACTGGCGGCGGTTGTTGCTGTTGCTCCTAATAGGGGAGCCTTTGGCAAAACTGGAAACCTGCCCGGACTGCCAAGGCCTCCCCTACTAGGGGAGGTGGCAAAACCGATAGGTTTTGACGGAGAGGTTTAACAGCAGGGGCCGCTGTGGGAGAAGCCTGCTTACAGCAATAATATCACAATTTGCGACAACTTACAGCCCCCAAACATGAAAGATTTTGCGTTTCCTTGCAAATCCGGCTCATGCTACTATAATAGAAAACAACATTCGGCATTTCAGGTGCGGGCGCGTGCCGCGCAAAATCTGCTGTGTGAGATCAGAAAAGAGGGAAATATATCATGTTGGATATCAAGATCACTCGTACCACTTCTCCCAAGGAGAAGCCTCAGGACGAGACCAAGCTGGGCTTCGGTAAGAAATTTACCGACCACATGTTTGTGATGGATTATACCGAGGGCGAGGGCTGGCACGATGCCCGCATCGTCCCCTATGCACCCTTCCCGCTGGATCCGGCCACGGTGGTGTTCCACTATGCGCAGGAGATCTTTGAGGGCATGAAGGCTTACCGCACCGCGGATGACACCATTCAGCTGTTCCGCCCTGATTGCAACGCAAAGCGTTTCCAGGATTCCGCCGACCGTCTGTGCATCCCCAAGATCCCGGAGGAGGATTTTGTGCAGGCTGTTGAGGCTCTGGTGGACGTGGAGCGCGACTGGGTGCCCCATACCGATGGCGCTTCCCTGTACATCCGTCCCTTCATTTTTGCAAACGATGTGGGTCTGGGCGTGCACGCTTCCAAGCACTATATCTTCTGCATCATCTGTGCTCCCTCCGGCGCTTACTATGCCGAGGGCATCAACCCCGTCCGCATCTACGTTGAGGATGAATACATCCGTGCCGCTCCCGGCCTGACCGGCTTCACCAAGTGCGGCGGCAACTATGCTGCTTCCATCAAGGCCGGTGAGCTGGCCGAGGAGCAGGGCTACGCACAGGTGCTGTGGCTGGACGGCGTGGAGAAGAAGTACGTTGAGGAAGTCGGCAGCATGAACATCATGTTCAAGATCGACGGCAAGGTCTACACCGCTGCAACCGTCGGCACCGTTCTGCCCGGCGTTACCCGCCGCAGCTGCATCGAGCTGCTGAAGGATTGGGGCTATGATGTCATCGAGGGCAAGCTGGCCATTGCGGACATCATGCAGGCCGCCCGCGAGGGCAAGCTGGAGGAGGTCTTCGGCACTGGTACCGCCGCAGTCGTCTCCCCTGTCAAGGAGCTGGTCTGGAAGGGCGAGCACGCCTACATTGGCGATGGCAAGATCGGCCCTGTGACCCAGAAGCTGTACGACACCATGACCGGGATGCAGTGGGGCAAGATCCCCGATACCAAGGGCTGGATCGTTCCGGTTGAGAAGAAGTATTGATCCTTCCCGCGCTTCTCTCTGTTCAGAATTTTTGCAAACGCCGCCGAGTGGGAATGCCGCCAGGCGGCGTTTGCCGTATCATAGAACCTCTCAGCCGCCTACGGCGGCAGCTCCCCTAGTTGGGGGAGCCAAGTTTACGATACCGTTTTCTTGCCTTTCCTGCTAGGAGAGGTGGCAATGCGAAGCATTGACGGAGAGGTTTTGTTCCCCGATTGCTTTTCCGCCTGCACAGTGCTAGACTATGTGCAGAAAAACAGAAACGAGAGGGAACTGGAATATGGTCAAAAAATGGAGCGTCAGCTATCCTGCGGTGAATGGCGTGGAGCAGCGCCGGGTGTATGTCTACCTGCCCACCATGTACGAAGCCGACCCGGAGCGCCGGTATCCGGTGCTGTATATGTTCGACGGCCAGAATGTGTTCTTTGATGCGGATGCCACCTACGGCAAGAGCTGGGGCGTGGCGGATTATCTGGACTATACTGACACCCCACTCATCGTGGCGGCAGTGGAGTGCAATGCAGGCCCCAACAACGAGCGCCTTGTGGAGTATTCGCCCTACCGCTTCGATGACCCGACCTATGGCCACTTTGACGGCAAGGGGCAGGCGACCATGAGCTGGTTCATCCACCGGTTCAAGCCCTTCATTGACCACAATTTCCGCACCCTGCCGGACCGGGAGCACACGTTCATCGGCGGCAGTTCCATGGGCGGCCTGATGAGCCTGTACGCCCTGCTGCAGTATAACGATACCTTCAGCCGCGCGGCAGCCCTGTCGCCGTCGATCTGGGTGTCTCCTGAAAAGCTCAGCGGTCTGGTGGGCCGCGCAAAGCTGGAGCCCGGCACGGTGCTCTACATGGACTACGGTTCCCAGGAGATGGGCAACCACGAGGGGATGCGCAGGGAATTTGCCGAGATGTGCAGCAAGATCATGGTCCGGGGCATCCACCTGACCAGCCGCCTGGTGCCCGGCGGCACCCACAGCGAAGCCAGCTGGGAAAAGCAGCTGCCGTTCGTGTTCCATACTTTGATGTACGAGTTGGACTGAACCGCTCCGTCATCCCTTCGGGATGCCACCTCTCCTGGTAGGAGAGGCGCGGAGCGCCTGAGAGGTTTTTATAGAGGAGGGAACTACATGGAAACACAATACTTCAAGGATTACAGCCCCGCACTGGGCCGGGAGATGGAATGCAAGGTCTACGGCCACGCAGGCCGCCCCATGCTCTTTATCCCCTGTCAGGATGGCCGTTTCTTCGACTTTGAGGACTTCCACATGGCCGGTACGCTGGCTCCGTGGATCGAATCCGGGCAGATCATGGTCATCTCCATCGACACCATCGATCAGGAGACCTGGTCCGACACCAACGGCGACCCCTACTGGCGGATCCGCCGCTATGAGCAGTGGATCCGCTACATCGTGGAGGAAGTTGTGCCCAAGATCCAGTATATCGCCAAGGAGCGCAACGGCTGGGACGGTCTCCCCGGCGTGATCGCCTTTGGCTGCAGCCTGGGCGCGACCCATGCCGTCAACCTCTACCTGCGGTTCCCCTATCTTTTCGATGGTTGTCTGGCCCTCAGCGGCATCTACACCGCAAAATACGGCTTTGGCGATTACATGGACGAGGTGGTCTACCAGAACTCCCCCGTGGACTATATGGCCAACTTCCCCACCGATCACCCCTATATGGACCTCTACCGCAGCAGGAAGGCGGTCATCTGCTGCGGTCAGGGCGCTTGGGAGCAGCCCGATACCACCCGGCAGCTCAAGCAGATCTTTGAGCAGAAAGGCATCCCTGTCTGGGTGGACCTGTGGGGCTATGATGTTAAGCACGACTGGGATTGGTGGTATCAGCAGGTCGTATATTATATGCCTTATATTCTAGGATAAAAGAGGAATCATCAAGCTATGCAGAACTTTATCTTTATCTCCCCCAATTTCCCCACCAACTACTGGCAGTTCTGCCGGGAGCTGAAAAACGACGGCATGAATGTGCTGGGCATCGGTGACCAGCCCTATGATGAGCTGAAGCCGGAGCTGAAGGACAGCCTGAACGAATACTACAAGGTCGGCAGTCTGGAGAATTATGACGAGGTCTACCGGGCGGTGGCGTTCTTCGCCTTCAAGTATGGCCGCATCGACTGGCTGGAATCCAACAACGAATACTGGCTGGAGCGGGATGCGGCTCTGCGCACGGACTTCAACATCAAGTCCGGCTTCCAGACCGAGGATATGCCCCGCATCAAGTACAAGAGCAAGATGAAGGAGTATTACCAGAAGGCCGGCATCGCCACCGCCCGTTACCACATGGTGGACGACCTGGAAAGCTGCAGGAAGTTCATCAACGAGGTGGGCTATCCGGTGGTGGTCAAGCCGGACAACGGTGTGGGTGCCTCCGATACCCATAAGCTGTCCAGCGATGAGGAGCTGAAGCGCTTCCTGTTCTACAAGAGCACCTATCACCCCGACCTCGCCTACATCATGGAGGAGTTCGTCCATGCCGAGGTCAACAGCTACGATGCCATCATTGACGGCAGCGGCAACCCCATCTTTGAGGCGGGCAACGTCAGCCCGGTGTCCATCATGGACATCGTCAACGACAACGATAACTCCATCTACTATATCATCAAGGATTTGCCCGAGGATACCCGCGCCGCCGGACGTGCCGCCGTCAAGAGCTTTGGTGTGAAGAGCCGATTCGTCCACTTTGAGTTCTTCCGCATGACCGAGGATCAGGCCAGCATGGGCAAAAAGGGCCAGCTCGTGGCGCTGGAGGTCAATATGCGCCCCTGCGGCGGCTTTACCCCGGATATGATCAACTTTGCCCGCTCCACCAACGTGTACAAGATCTGGGCAGATATGATCGCCTTCGGCGGCACGGATATGCCGGTGGGCGAGCACTACTACTGCCCCTTTGCGGGCCGCCGCGATGGCAAGAACTTTGTGTACAGCCATGAGCAGATCATGCAGAAGTACCAGAAGAATATGCGGATGGTGGACCGCATCCCCGAGGCTCTGTCCGGTGCCATGGGCAACCAGATGTACGTTGCAACCTTCTCCACCCGCGAAGAGATGGAGCAGTTCTACTCCGATGTGCTGGCTGTGAACGACCCTGTCAACGCCAAGGTGCAGAAGGAGCTGGCCGAGGTGCTGGCACTGGGCGAGCCCACCACCACCGCCCTCACCGAAAAGCCGAACCTCTCCCCCGCCGTGAAGCCCACCACGGCTGTGACCAAGACCCCCACCCGCGCCGTTACAAAGACAGCACGGAAGAGAAAGTGACCAGAAGCTAGAGAACAGCCCCGGGACAAGGAAGAAAACTCCATGTTCCGGGGTTTTATTGTCCCCTGCTTCAGAATGTGATATACTGTTCCCAAAGAAAGAGAACGAGGTATTGCTGTTATGAAAATTCCTGCAAACGGATTTACCCACGCCGGCAAGTTCCATGCGGACGACGTATTTGCAACGGCGCTGCTGCAGATCATCCGGCCGGACATCAGGATCACCCGCGGCTTTGTGGTACCGGACGATTTCGATGGCATCGTGTATGATATCGGCTTTGGCATGTTCGATCACCATCAGGAGCCCCGCGAGTACCGCGCCAACGGCATCCCCTATGCGGCCTTCGGCCTGCTGTGGCGGGTGCTGGGCCCGGGGCTGGTGGGGGAGCGTCAGGCCCGGCTCATCGATGAAAATTTTATCCAGCCTCTTGACCTGAACGACAACACCGGCGAGCAGAACAGCCTGTGCGATGCCATCGGCTTCTTCAACCCGGTGTGGGATTCCAAGGAGGATCAGGACACCTGCTTCTTCAAGGCGGTGGCTGTGGCAAAGCAGATCCTGGAAAACCAGATCGAGAGCGCGAATGCCGTGAACCGCGCCGACGAGAAAGTGCAGCAGGCCTATAAGAATTCCCGGGACGGCATCGTGATTCTGCCCTGCTACCTGCCCTGGAAGAATGGCCTGTACAAGACCGATGCCCTCTTCGTCATCTACCCCAGCCAGCGCGGCGGGTGGAGCGCCCAGTGCGTGACCGACCACAAGACCAAAAAGCCGAAGCTGCCCTTCCCCCAGAGCTGGGCGGGCCAGCCGCAGGAGGTCATTGAGCAGAAGAGCGGCATCGAGGGCATCAGCTTCTGCCACGCCAGCCGGTTCCTCATCACTGCAAAGGACAAGGAGACGGCGCTGGCCGCCTGCCGTCAGGTGCTGAAAAACAACGGGAGACTGTGATATGAGCGGGGAAGCGGAGAAGACGGAGCGGGCCTATGTCTATATGGTGCGCTGCGCAGGCGGCCAACTCTACACGGGCTGGACAAATGACCCGGCCAGCCGCCTGCACGCCCACAAGAGCGGAAAGGGGGCCAAGTGCACCCGTGCGCTGGGGGCACAGCGGTTCGCGTATCTGGAACGGTGCACAGACAAATCTGCCGCCCTGCGCCGGGAAGCAGCCCTGAAAAAGCTGACCAAGGCGCAGAAGGAAACCCTGTGCGCCGAATGGGCTGAGAAGAACCTGCCCCGGCTCTCGCTGGCCACCCGGGCCGATGCGGCGGAGATCCTGGACATCTACAACTGGTATGTCCTGCACCATACCGCCACCTTTCAGGTAACGCCCTCTTCCCTGCCGGAGTATGAGGACTGGGTGGACAGCACCCGTGCGCTGATCCCTCTGCTGCTGGCCCGGGATGGGGACGGTAAACTGCTGGGCTATGCCTGCGCCCACCGCTACCACCCCCGGGAGGCCTACGACTGGGCTGTGGAAAGCACCATCTACTGTGCCCCCGATGCCCGGGGCTTTGGTGTGGGGGATACCCTCTACCGCGCCCTGCTGGATATTCTGGACGGGATGGGTTACTGGAATGTCTACGCCCTTGTGGCAGACCCCAACCCCGCCAGTGAGCGTATCCATGCCCGCTTGGGCTTCACCTGCGTGGGCCGTGAGCCCCACACTGCCTATAAGTTCGGCTGGCTGGGCCTGTCCACCTGGTGGCTGCCCCTGCGCAGGGGCAATGAAAAGCCGGAACCCACTCACCCGCTGACACAGGAACAGGTGGAGGAGATCCTGGGAAGATACCAGGCATAAAGAAAGCGTCCTTCGGGGCGCTTTTTTGCATTTCATATATACATTTTAACTGCATAAAATTTGAATATAAACAAATAATACTGCATAAACATACAAAGTGTAACAAATCCTGCCGCAAACGCGCGGCATGTTTGGCAGTTTTCAGCATTGACGGAAAAGCCGCGTGGCGTATAATAAAAAGCGTGATACAGAGCTTGCGAAATGAGCGTGCCGAAAGGGATGTCCGGCACAAAAAACAAAAGTGTAACATGAATGCAAAGGAGCGTTTACCATGAAAAAGGAAAACATCAAAAAAGTCGTTCTGGCCTACTCCGGTGGTCTGGATACCTCCATCATCATTCCCTGGCTGAAGGAAAACTACAACAACTGCGAAGTCGTCGCCGTTTCCGGTGACGTGGGCCAGGGCACCGAGCTGGACGGCCTGGAGGAAAAGGCCAAGGCTACCGGCGCTTCCAAGCTGTACGTTCTGGATCTGAAGAAGGACTTTGTGGAGAACTACATCTTCCCCACCCTGAAGTTTGGTGCAAAGTACGAGGACTACCTGCTGGGCACCAGCTTTGCACGCCCCTGCATTGCCAAGGCGCTGGCCGATATCGCCATCAAGGAAGGCGCAGATGCCATCTGCCACGGCTGCACCGGCAAGGGCAACGATCAGGTGCGTTTTGAGCTGACCCTCAAGGCCCTGTGCCCCGATATGGCCATCATTGCTCCCTGGCGTGAGTGGGACATCAAGAGCCGTGACGAAGAGATCGACTACGCCGAGGCTCACCACATCCCCCTGAAGATCAACCGCGAGACCAACTACTCCAAGGACAAGAACCTGTGGCATCTGAGCCACGAGGGTCTGGATCTGGAGAGCCCCGCCAACGAGCCCCAGTACAACCACCCCGGTTTCCTGGAGCTGGGTGTCAGCCCTGAGCAGGCTCCCGACACCCCGACCTATGTGACCATCCACTTTGAAAAGGGCATCCCCACTGCCGTTGACGGCAAGGAGATGGGCGCTGTGGAGCTGGTGGAGTACCTGAACAAGCTGGGCGGCGAGAACGGCATCGGCCTGCTGGATATCGTTGAGAACCGTCTGGTGGGCATGAAGAGCCGCGGTGTGTACGAGACCCCTGGCGGTGCCATCCTGTACAAGGCCATCAATGTTCTGGAGACCATCACCCTGGACAAGGAGAGCGCACACCTCAAGGAGCAGCTGGCTCAGAAGTACGCCGACATCGTCTACAATGGCCAGTGGTTCACCCCGCTGCGTGAGGCTCTGGATGCTTTTGCCAACAGCCTGGCAAAGACCGTGACCGGCGATGTGAAGCTGAAGCTGTACAAGGGCAACATGATCAACGCCGGTGTCACCTCTCCGTTCACCCTGTACGATGAGCAGACCGCTTCCTTTGGTGAGGACGAGGATTACAATCAGGCAGATGCAGCAGGCTTCATCAACCTGTTCGGCCTGTCCATCAAGGAGCGCGCAAAGCTGTCCAAGAGCTGGCCGAAAATCGAGGACTAAGCGGCTGATCCACCGGGATCACACAAAGCCAACTTTCTCTCCGGTGTGTTTTCTACACTTTCACAACGGAGTTCCAAAACCGGCATAGTTGCCGGCGGCACCGCCGCAGGAGCGTTTTCCCCTGCGGCGGCTTTGCCGTTTCTAAAGGGATTCAACCCCACCGTCAATGCTTCGCATTGCCACCGCCCATAGTAGGGGCGGCCCTGGCGTTGCATGAGGATATGCGAGTTTTCCGTTATGCCAAGGGCCCCACTATTAGGGGGGCTGTCGAGCGTATGCGAGACTGAGGGGTTTGGTTGCGCAGAGCTTTAACATTTTGAGATAGAGGGACAATAACGATGGCAGAACAACTCTGGAAGGGCCGCTTCTCCAAGGCGGTCGATTCGCGCGTCAATGACTTCAACTCCTCCATCCGCTTTGACCAGCGGATGATCGCGCAGGATATGCGCGGCAGCGGGGTCCACGCCGCCATGCTGGCTAAGCAGGGCATCATCTCCGAAAAGGACTGCGAGGATATCCTCAGCGGGCTGGCCTCCATTGCCGACGATCTGGCAAGCGGTGCGCTGGAGATCGACCCCAACGCCGAGGATGTGCATACCTTCGTGGAGCAGACCCTGACCGCCCGCATCGGCGATGCAGGCAAGCGCCTGCACACCGGCCGCAGCCGCAACGATCAGGTGGCGCTGGATATCCGCCTGACCCTGCGGGACTACAGCCACACCCTGCAGGCTTACATCGTGGAGCTCATCAAGGTCATCTGCAGGAAGGCGGCGGAGAATACCACCGCTGTCATGCCCGGCTACACCCACCTGCAGCGCGCCCAGCCCATCACCTTTGGTCATGCGCTGATGGCCTACGCCTCCATGCTCCTGCGCGACCTGCAGCGCTTTGAGGATGCCACCGCCCGCATGGATGCCCAGTGTCCGCTGGGCTCCGGCGCTCTGGCCGGTACCACCTACCCGCTGGATCGTCAGTTCACCGCCGAAAAGCTGGGCTTTGCCGCACCCTGTGCCAACAGCCTGGACGGCGTTTCTGACCGTGACTTCTGCATCGAGCTGGCCAACGCCATCTCCATCTGCATGATGCATCTGTCCCGCCTTTCCGAGGAGATCATCCTCTGGTGCAGCTGGGAGTTCAAGTTCATCGAGCTGGACGATGCCTTTACCACCGGCTCCTCCATCATGCCCCAGAAGAAGAACCCCGATGTCACCGAGCTGATCCGCGGCAAGACCGGCCGTGTTTACGGCGACCTGAACACCCTGCTGGTGATGATGAAGGGCATTCCGCTGGCTTACAACAAGGATATGCAGGAGGACAAGGAAGCTATCTTCGATGCGGTGGATACGCTGGAGCTGTGCCTCAAGACCGTCACCCCCATGCTGGACACCATGAAGACCCTGCCTGCCAACATGCGCCGCGCTGCCGCCAAGGGCTTTATCAACGCCACCGACTGCGCCGACTACCTGACCAAGAAGGGGATGCCCTTCCGGGATGCCTACAAGCTGACCGGCTGCATGGTCTCCGACTGCATCGCAAAGGATAAGACCCTGGAGGAACTGACTCTTGACGAGTTCAAGGGCTACAGCGCCCTGTTCGAGAACGATATCTATGATGCCATCGACCTCATCAAGTGCTGTGAGGGCCGCACCAGCTACGGCGGCCCCAGCGAGGCAAGCGTCAACAACCAGATCCGGCTGGCCATGGACCAGCTGACCGCATGGGAGGCGAACAACGCATGAGCGTAAAGGTCTTTATCGACGGCTCCGCAGGCACCACGGGTCTGCGCATTGCCGACCGTCTGGCCGCCCGGCCTGAAATTGAACTGCTCTCCATCTCCGAGGAGGGCCGCAAGGACGTGAACGAGCGGGCAAAGGTCATCAATTCGGCTGACCTCGCCTTCCTCTGCCTGCCGGATGCCGCCTCCAGAGAGGTCATGCCCCTGCTCCGTCCGGATGTCAAGGTGCTGGATACTTCTACGGCTTTCCGCACGGATCCCAACTGGGTCTACGGCTTCCCGGAACTCAGGGGCCAGAAGGAAAAGATCAAAAATGCCTGCCGCGTGGCGGTGCCCGGCTGCTATGCCAGCGGGTTTATCAGCATCATGCGGCCTCTGGTGGAGCTGGGCCTTGCCGGAGCGGGTGATTTTTACAGCTGCACCGGTATTTCCGGCTATTCCGGCGGTGGCAAAAAGATGATCGCCGATTACGAAAGCCCCGACCGTCCGGCCCACAGCAAGCTGGATGCACCCAAGAGCTACGGTCTGAGCCTTGCCCATAAGCATCTGCCCGAGATGCAGAAGATCAGTGGGCTGGCAAACCCGCCCGCCTTTGTGCCTGTGGTCTGCGATTATTACAGCGGGATGCAGGTGCTGGTGCCCTTCCAGCCGGTCTGGGGCGGTGCCGAAAAGGTGGCCGCAGGGCTGGCGGAGTATTACAGGGATGCCGCCACCATCAAGGTACACGCCCTGAACGAGCCGCTGCCCGAGAACGGCCTGTATTCCAACGCCATGGCCGGTACCGACCGCATGGAGCTGTACAGCACCGTGAACGCCGCCGGGGATCAGATGATGCTGGTCTCCCTGTTTGATAATCTGGGCAAGGGCTCGTCCGGCGCGGCAGTCCAGTGTATGAATCTGATGCTCGGTTTTGAAGAAACCAAAGGGTTGGAATAAAAACTCCCTTCGTCTGCTCACGGTGTTCGCATCCACCTCCCTCGAAGAGGGAGGCTTTTGCAGCTGACGGTTACGCAAAGGCTCCCTCCGTGAGGGAGCTGGCACGGCGAATGCCGTGACTGAGGGAGTATTTCTTTGTGGGAAAGGAAAATCGTTATGCAGTATCAAGAAGTTGCGGGCGGCATTTGTGCCCCCAAGGGCTTTGCAGCGGCTGGCGTGCATTGCGGCATCCGCGCAAATCATAATGAAAAATACGATCTGGCACTCATCAAGGCGGAGGTGCGCTGTGCCGCCGCCGGTGTCTACACCACCAATAAGGTCTGCGGCGCACCCATCAAGGTGGACCGCGCCCACCTGAAGGACGGCTATGCACAGGCCATCCTTGTGAACAGCGGCAACGCCAATACCTGCGCCGCCAACGGCGTGGCTCTGGCCGAGGAGTGCTGTGCGCTGGTGGGCGAGGCACTGCACATCCCCGCCGAGGATGTGCTGCCCGCCTCCACCGGTGTCATTGGCCAGCCCATGGTCATTGACCCCTTTGCCCGGGGAATCCCCGCCGCCGCAGCAAAGCTGGCAGCCACTGCGCAGGGCAGCACCGATGCGGCCACGGCCATTATGACCACCGATACCCACAAAAAGGAGTACGCCATCCAGTTTGAGCTGGGCGGCAAGACCTGCACCGTGGGTGCCATGGGCAAGGGCAGCGGCATGATCGCCCCCAACATGGCCACTATGCTGGCCTTCTACACCACCGATGCCGCCGTTTCCCCCGCTCTGCTGGAAAAGGCCCTCAAGACCGTGGTGCCCGGCACCTACAACCAGATGAGCGTGGATCTGGATACCTCCACCAACGATACCCTGATCATCATGGCTTCCGGTCTGGCCGGAAACCCCGAGATCTGCGAAGAGAACGCCGACTACGATGCCTTTGTGGCGGCCCTGACCGCCATTGCTGAGCACATGTGCGCTGAGCACGCCGGTGACGGCGAGGGTGCCACCCACCTCATCACCTGCGAGGTGACCCACGCCCCGGACCTGAAAACGGCCCGTGCCGTCAGCCGCAGTGTGGTCTGCTCCAACCTGTTCAAGGCTGCTGTCTTTGGCCGCGATGCCAACTGGGGCCGCATCCTCTGCGCCATCGGCTACACCCCCGGCGATTTCTCCATCGACAAGGTCTGTGTCTGGCTGAGCAGTGCTGTAGGTGAGGTCTATGTCTGCGAGAACGCCGCCTACCACCCCTACAGCGAGGACGAGGCTGCCAAAGTTCTGGCGGAGCATGATATCCTTGTCAAGGTGGATATGGGTACCGGCGATGCCAGCGCCAAGGCATGGGGCTGTGATCTGACTTATGATTATGTGAAGATCAACGGGGATTATAGAACTTAATGGAACTCCTCCAGTCGCCTGCGGCGACAGCCCCCTCAAGGAAGGGGCCTGAATGCCTCCCTCTTTGAGGGAGGTGGCATCGCGCAGCGATGACGGAAGGAGTTTGTCTGGTGGAAAATGAATGCCGGAGCAAGTGTGCTGGCGGCAAGGAGAGTATATGAAGAACGAAGAAATGGCCCTCCTGTTTTCGGAGGCGACCCCTTACATCCAGAAATACCATGGCAAGACCATGGTCATCAAATACGGCGGCAACGCCATGATCAACGAGACGCTGAAAAACGCCGTGATGAACGACCTTGTCACCCTGACCCTGCTGGGGGTGCGGGTGGTGCTGGTGCACGGCGGCGGCCCGGCCATCAACGAGATGCTGAAAAAAGTCGGCGTGGAGAGCCATTTCAACAACGGTCTGCGTGTGACCGATGACGCTGCCATGGAGATCGTTCAGCAGGTGCTGGCCGGTAAGGTGAACAAGGACCTTGTGGCAAAGCTGCGCGGCCGCGGCGTGGGCCTGTGCGGCATGGACGGCCAGATGCTCCGCTGCACCGAGCTGGACCCCGCGCTGGGCCATGTGGGCGAGATCATCCATGTGGACCCCACCCTGATCTCTACTCTGCTGGACGGCGGCTATATCCCTGTGATCGCAACGGTGGGCATGGACGATCTGGGTCAGGCCTATAATGTCAATGCCGACACCGCCGCCGCACAGATCGCCATTGCCCTCAAGGCCGAGAAGCTGGTTTCCATGACCGATATCGCCGGCCTGCTGCGGGATAAGGACGATGAGACTACCCTTATCCCCGAGGTGGAGGTCAGCGAGATCGAGGGCTACAAGGCTGCCGGCATCATTGCGGGCGGCATGATCCCCAAGATCGGCGGCATGGCCGATGCCATCTATCAGGGAGTCCACGAGGCGGTCATCATCGATGGCCGTGTGCCCCACTCCATCCTGCTGGAGCTGTTCTCCAACCGGGGCTCCGGCACCCGGTTCTACCGCCGCAGCCATCAGGAATAAGGCTTGCTGAAAATTATATCGGGCGATATAATAAAGATGAATAGGCTCCCCCTTTGGGGGAGCTGGCGAGCGAATGCGAGACTGAGAGGGCGAGGACGCTAACCAAGGAGGGTATATCTATGGATTCCGAAAAAGTCATCAAGCGGGACAACGAATATGTCCTGCACACCTATAACCGCAACCCCATTGCACTGGAAAAGGGCCACGGCCTGTATGCCGAGGGCCCCGAGGGCCAGAAGTATCTGGATTTCACCAGCGGTATCGGCGTGAACAGTCTGGGCTACTGCGACCTGACCTGGGCCGAGGCCGTCTCCGAGCAGGCCCATAAGCTGCAGCACACCTCCAACCTCTATTACACTGCTCCCTGCGGCAAGCTGGCCAAAAAGCTGTGCAAGCGCACCGGCATGAGCAAGGTATTTTTCGGAAATTCCGGTGCCGAGGCCAACGAGGGTGCCATCAAGGCTGCCCGCAAGTACAGCTTTGATCACTACGGCAAGGGCCGCGATGTTGTGATCACGCTGGTCAACAGCTTCCATGGCCGCACCATTGCCACCCTGACCGCCACCGGTCAGGAGGTGTTCCACAACTACTTTGGCCCCTTCAACGAGGGCTTTGTTTATACCACCGCCGGTGACATCGAGGGCCTCCGGGAACTGGTGGACCGCCATACCTGCGCCATTATGCTGGAGCTGATCCAGGGCGAGGGCGGCGTGATGGCGCTGGACCCTGAGTATGTGCAGGCTGTGCGCGCCCTCTGTGATGAAAAGGACCTTGTCCTCATCGTGGACGAGGTGCAGACCGGCGTGGGCCGCACCGGCACCTTCCTGTGCTGTGAGCACTACAACCTCAAGCCCGATATCGTCACGCTGGCCAAGGGCCTGGGCGGCGGCCTGCCCATCGGTGCCGTTCTGCTGAACGAAAAGACCGCCGAGGGCATGGGCCCCGGCAGCCACGGGTCCACCTTTGGCGGCAACCCGGTGGTCTGCGCCGGTGCCAATGTGGTGGTGGATCGGATGGATCAGAGCTTCCTGGCCAATGTCAGCGAGCGGGCCGTCCAGCTGCGTGCCGGTCTGGCCAAGCTGCCCATGGTCAAGAACCTTTCCGGCATTGGCCTGATGGTGGGCATCGAGTTCTTTGGCGGCATCCAGGCCGCGGATGTGCTGGCCGCCTGCCGCGAAAAGGGCCTGCTGGTGCTCACGGCCAAGAGCCGCCTGCGCCTGCTGCCCCCGCTGACCCTGACCGCCCACGATGTGGAAAAGGCTCTGGGCATCCTGAACGAGGTGCTGACCGAGATGGAGCAGAAGGCTCCAAAGGAGCAGGCATGAAACATCTGCTGAAAATGAGCGACCTCTCCCCCGCTGAGCTCCACCACATCCTTGATGTGGCGGAGGAGCTCAAGGCAGAGCAGAAGGCCGGGACGACCCCGGCGCTGCTCAAGGGCAGGAGCGTGGCGCTGGTGTTCTCCAAAAATTCCACCCGCACCCGCACCAGCTTTGAGGTGGGTGTCTACCAGCTGGGCGGTCTGGGCAATTACATGAACGCCGCCACCGAGCTGCAGTCCGGCCGGGGCGAGCCCCTCAAGGATACCGCCCGGGTGCTGGGCCGCTACTACGACTGCGTGGTTTGGCGCACCTACCGTCAGTGCGATCTGGAAGAGTTTGCCGAGCTGGCCGGTGTGCCCGTGATCAACGGCCTGACCGACTATGCCCATCCCTGCCAGGTGCTGGCCGACCTGATGACCATCCGGGAGCGCCGGGGCACGCTGGAGGGCCAGAAGCTCTGCTTTATTGGCGATGGCTGCAGCATGGCAAACAGCCTCATCGTGGGCGGCCTGCTGGCAGGGATGCGTGTGACCTGCGTCTGCCCCGAGGGCTACCGCCCTGCCGCCGACGTGCTGATGTTCGCCCACAAGTATGGCGAAAAGTTTCACCTGCTCACCGACCCCGCCGAGGGTGTGAAGGATGCCGATGTGGTGGTGACCGCCGCATGGAATACGGCCCCCGGTACCCCCGAAAGTGAGCGCCGCCTGCGGGACTTCGCGGGCTTTCAGGTGACCAGCAGACTGATGGAGGGCGCAAAGCCCGATGCCATGCTCCTCCATTGCCTGCCTGCGCACCGGGGCGAGGAGATCTCCACCGCTGTCTTTGAAGAGCACGCCGATGAGATCTTTGACGAGGCCGAGAACCGTCTCCATGTGCAGAAAGCCGTGCTGGCCATCCTGCTGGCCGGTCTGTAAAAACGAGAAAGAGCCCTGGGGCTGCAATTTTCTGCAGCCCCAGGGCTCTTATTGTTTCTCTCAGGGTCTGCGGCTCAGGCCGGGGCCCTCATCAGACACCAGAGTAGGCGGAGAAGCCGCCGTCAATGGGCAGGCAGATACCGGTGATGAAGCCGGCAGCCTCGTTGTTCAGCAGGAACAGCAGGGCACCCACCAGGTCCTTTTCGCTGTCGCCGAAGCGGCCCATGGGGGTGGCAGCCAGGATCTTTTCGGTGCGGGCGGTGGGGGTGCCGTCCTCGTTGTAGAGGAGCCGTGCGTTCTGCTCGCTGGCAAAGAAGCCCGGGGCAATGGCGTTGACCCGGATGCCCACCTTGCTGAAGTGCACTGCCAGCCACTGGGTGAAGTTGGTGACGGCAGCCTTGGAGCCGGAGTAGGCCGGAATCTTGGTCAGGGGCAGGTAGGCGTTCATGCTGGAGATGTTCATGATGTTGCAGCCGGGGCGGCCCACCATCTGCCGGGCAAAGGCCTGCGTGGGCAGCAGGGTGCCGATGAAGTTCAGGTTGAACACCATCTCCACGCCGCTCTCGTCCAGATCGAAGAAGGTCACGGTGTCATCGTCCAGATCCGCCATCTCGAAGAATTCCTTGTCGGTGTTGGCCCGGGGGTTGTTGCCGCCAGCACCGTTCACCAGAATGTCGCAGGGACCCAGATCCGCCATCACCTCCTCTGCCACCTGCAGGCAGTTGGCCTTGTTCATAACGTTGCAGGTGTAGCCCTTGGCCACGCCGCCCTCTGCCTCGATCGCATTGGCCAGCTCCTTCAGCTTCTCCATGTTGCGGCCCAGCAGAGCCACTTTGGCTCCTGCCCGGGCCAGAGCCTTGGCGAAAATGGAACAAAGGGTGCCGCTGGCACCGGTGACCACGGCAACCTTGCCGGACAGGTCGGTGTTCAGAACATTCTTTTCCACGAGGATACTCCTTTTTTGATCAGATGGTTGTGGTGATACGGATGATTATTTTCAGGCGGATAAGGCATCAGACCCTGCCAGCGCCCTTGTCCAGGATCTTATTGAACTGGAGGAAGAAGGTGGTGGCGGTCACGGCAGCGGCGATGATGTCACTGACGGGCTCGGCAAGGAACACGCCGAACACGGGGTTCGCGACCACATGGGGCAGGATGAAGATGAGAGGGATGAGCAGGATGAGCTTGCGCAGGCAGGCCAGCAGCAGGCTGACCTTGGCCTGACCCAGCGCCATAAAGCTCTGCTGGCAGGCGATCTGGACACCGGTGGAGAAGATGCCCGCCATGTAGATGCGCATGGCCCAGGTGGTGTAATCGATCAGGGAGGCATCCGAGGTGAAGATGCCAGCCACTGCACCGGGAACCAGCATCATCAGCAGCCAGAAGATGGTGGTGTAGCTCAGGCAGAGGGTCAGCTGGAAGCGGAATGCCTGCTTGACGCGGTCTTTCTTGCCTGCGCCGAAGTTGAAGCTCATCACCGGCTGGCCGCCCTGGCAGATGCCCGAGATGGGCATGGTGCACAGCTGGGAGGCGCTGGTAATCACGGTCATGGCACCCACGGCCACGTCACCGCCGTAGCGGGCCAGGCTGGAGCTGAAGCTGATGGACAGCAGGCTCTCGGTGGAGAGCATGACGAAGGTGGAAATGCCCAGTGCCAGCACGGGCATGATGATCTTCCCTTCCAGCTTCATGTCCTCTTTGCGGATCTTGAGGATGGTCTTGGGGCCGGTGAGGAAGCGGATGACCCAGATGGCACCCACTGCCTGGCTCAGCACGGTGGCAATGGCAGCACCCTTTACGCCCATGCCCAGTCCAAAGATGAGGATGGGGTCCAGCACGATGTTGATGACCGCGCCGATAACGGTGGTCAGCATACTGATCTTGGCAAAGCCCTGCGCAGTGATGAAGGTGTTCATGCCAAGCACGATCAGCACGCAGATGGTGCCCAGAATGTAGATGCGGCTGTAAGTCAGGGCGTAGGGCAGGGTGGTGTCACTGGCACCAAACAGCCGCAGCAGGGTGGGCGCGGCGGCGTAAAAGACGATGGTCAGGACGACCGAGAAGAGCAGCAGCATGGTAAAGCTGTTGCTGACGATCTTTTCTGCCTGCTTCTTGTCGCCCTGGCCCATGGCGATGGCGGTGCGGGGCGCGCCGCCGGAGCCGATGAGCATGGCAAAGGCGTTCAGAAGCATCAGGATGGGGGTAAACAGGCCCACGCCGGTCAGAGCCGCCGCGCCGATCCCCGAGATGTGGCCGATGTAAATGCGGTCCACGATGTTGTACAGCAGGTTGACCACCTGCGCCACAACGGCGGGGATCATCAGCTGGAGCAGGAGCTTTTTCACGTCACCCGTGCCCATATCCTGCTGTTTTTTCTGCGTTTGTGCCATGGAAAGTGTCTCCTTTGGTTTGAGCGAGACGGAGAGGGCTGCCCTCAGAACGTCAGGCCGAAGTTCATCTCGTAGTAGTTGCCTGCGGCATCACGGTAGGCGTAAGCCTTGCCGTTCTCGTCCTTCATGCTGTCGGGCATGTAGGCATCCTTTGCAAAGCCGGGCACGTCGTTGGGGCTGATGCAGACACCGTCCGCGTTCACAGCCAGCACCTCGTCGCCCTTGGGCAGGGTCAGGGGCAGTTTGCCAACGGGAGCAAAGCGGCCGAACATCACATCCAGCGTTGCGGAGGGGTAGGTGTCAAAGCCGACGGTCAGAGCGTCGGAGACCTTCTCCACATTGCCGACCTCCCAGGCCAGCGGGCAGTTGATGTTGGAAACGACCTTGCCGCCGTGTGCGTGGACCGCAGCAGCGATACCGGCCAGACGGTTTGCGCCCACCAGAGTGGTCTCCTTGTGGGTCTCTGTGGTGGGCTTGCCGCTCTCGTCCACGTTGCAGACAGTCTTGTCCTCGCAGATGTCCAGCTCCAGGTAGCCCGGGGTGGCGTTGAAGTATGCACCGGACTGGGGGCTGACCATCAGCAGGGCCACCTGGGCCTCATCGGGGGTGTCCACCAGAGTGACATTGCCCAGCATCTCCCGCAGGGCCTTGGTGGCGGCCTCACCGGCCTCGGCGCTCTTGCCAAAGGCCTCAGCGTAGACCTTGGTGCCGTCCTTCAGGGGCAGGGTGCCGTCGTTCTTCAGCAGGACAACGGACTCGCGGTGCACGCGGGAAGCTTCCTCCCAGTCGGCCTTGGTGGCAACGACCTCGGCGGCCTTCCTGGGGTCGGCGTAGGTGTCCTCGAACATGCCCTGACGGAACAGCTCGGTCAGGGTGCGGCTGACAGCGCGGTTCAGGCTGGCATCGGTCAGCACCAGATCTTCCTTCTTGAAGCCGGCGGGCACTGCGTGGGTGTCGTAGTAGTCGTTGGTGCCGCGGGCGTAGCTCTCCTCGCCCAGCTCGTTGTCCAGCAGGCCGGAGATCAGGTCCACGCCGCTCTGGGTGACAGCATAGCCGATGCGCTCGGGCTCGTCCAGCATGTCAACGCCCCAGCACATGTTGTGGACGATGCCGGTGTCGGAGTTGATGTAGCCCTTGAAGCCCATCTGGCCGCGCAGCAGGCCGTCGATGAACACCTTGTTGTAGGCAAAGCCGTAGGGCTGGAGCTCGATGGGGTTGCCGTTGAAGTCCTCCTGCGGAGCGCTCTTCTCGGCGCTGGGCTTGGAGTAGTAGGGCATGATGGACTCGGCATTGTGGCGGATGGCTGCGCGGAATGCCGGGATGTGGTACTTCTGCAGGGAGCCGGGGGTGGCGTAGATGTTCCACTGGCCTGCTGCATAGTGGGGGTCAAAGCCGTTCTCACGGGCACCGCCGCCGGGGAAGTGCTTCACGGTCATGGAAACACCCTCGGGGGTAACGCCGTTGCTGCTGCCCTGGATGCCGGGGATCAGGTGGTCGAAGATCTCCTCAATCAGTGCGGGGTCCTCGCCAAAGGTGCCGAAGGTGCGCTGCCAACGGGGGTCGGTGACGCAGTCGGCCATGTACATGTAGCCCTTCTTCAGGCCGCAGGCATTCCACTCGCGGCGGATGGTGTCGGCAAACTTGTCGATGATGTCGATGCGTGCAGTGCCCTTGACGGCAGCAGCAATGCCCAGGGTGCCGGGATAGGTGGCAAACACGCCGGTGGCATCGTTCATGCCGAACACGACCTCGCCGTTCTCGTTGCGGCTGTTGGACATGACCTGCATGGGAACAAAGTGATCACAGGTCTCGGTCAGGTACTGCAGCTGGTTCAGGTAATCTGCCAGATCCTCGGGCGTGGGGCTCTCGCGCAGGATGACGTGGCGGTTGAAGCTCTTCTTGACCATGTCAGAGGTGCTGGGCAGGGACTGGGAGCCGAAGATGCTGTCGGAGACGTTCACGGGTGCCTCGTCCAGCAGGCCGCTTTCGTCCGCCACGGGCTTGTGGCCGTTGGCTGCCAGACGGGGGGAAGGATACTTGGGGCCCATGCGCCAGTCGGAGGTGAAGATCTGGCCGATCTTCTCGCTGGTGGTCAGAACCTTGACATAGGCCTCGGCGCGCTCAGCCGGGGTCAAGCGCCAGTCGTTGACTGCGCTGACGGTGCCGGTGCCATCGATGTCCTTGAAATACAGGCCGTCCTGCTCGATGACCTTGCGCTCCACGGTGCTGATGGTGGGGCCGTTGGGGTTCTGGTAGCGCTTTACACGCTCGGATGCTTTCACTGCCATAGTGTTTTCTCCTTTTCTTTTGAACGCAGCGGCCCATGCCACAGAGCCGCAGATGCTATACCTATTATAATGGGCCGCCGCGCGGAACAACTAGAAAATTTTTTGGATATTTCCGCACTTTCCTTGTATTCTTTTTTTGCGCGCGGTTGGAATACAAGTCTGTTTTGTGGAATGTGCTGTACTAGTATCTTGCAATCATGTGCAAAATGACGAACGCTGTTTTTTAAAACTGTTGATTTCGCCCAAGGAGAGTAAAATTGTCCTGTTTTACCTCAAAATTTTACTAACAGAAATTTGAGGGATAGTTCATAATGTATACATAAAAATCCCCCGGTTCGCGATGTGGCAGCCGCAGCCCACGGGGGACCGAATGAAAGGCCGGAGTGAGTGGCAGCACACCGGCCGCAGAATTGAAAGGAGAGCTTCTCTATGGCAAAGGTCAAACAGCCGCTTGAAGAAAACGGCATCCACAGAGCGAAAATGTGGGAGATCATGATGTACGCTCTGAACAACACCTCCACCAACACCTACATGGTCGTGGTCGGTTACATCAGCTACTTCCTGATCGGTATCGTCGGTCTGGCATCCGTGCTGGCCGGTTCTATTGTTACCATCATGCGTGTCTGGGACGGTGTCACCGACCCGTTCGTTGGTATGATGGTCGATAAGACCAACGGCAAGTTCGGCAAAAACCGTCCGTTCATTGCCATCGGTCAGATCATCATGTTCGCCACCACCTTCGTGATGTTCAACTTCATCCCCAAGATGGGCACTGGTGTCCGCTTTATTGCGTTCATCATCATCTACATGATCTACATCATTGGCTACACCTGCCAGTGCGTTGTCACCAAGTCTGCTCAGACCTGCCTGACCAACGATCCCAAGCAGCGCCCCATCTTCGCAATGTGCGATACTGTGTATAACATTGTTCTGATGAACATCATGTTCCCCATCATTGTCACCGATGTCCTGGTGCCCAAGTTCACCCTGACTGCCGAGGCCAACGCTGCCGAGATCGCTTCTCTGGTGGCACAGAACCCTGCTCTGGCAGGCATCGTGGAGAAGTCCGGCGGCAGCCTGTCCGCTTTCTACAACCCCGGCCTGTTCACCACCATGCAGCTGATGTTCGGCGGCCTGTCCGCTGTCTTTGCAGTCTGCGCCATCATCGCCCTGTGGCGTAAGGACAATCCGAAGTACTTCGGTCTGGGCACCACCCAGAAGGTCGGCATCAAGGATTACGTTGACACCCTGGCTCACAACCGTGCCATCCAGATGCTGGTGGTCTCCGCATCTACCGATAAGCTGTTCATGTCCACCAAGAGCAACGCTACCGTTATGATCTGCCTGTTCGGCATCATCTTCGGCAACTATGCCGCATTCTCCAGCTACTCTCAGATCACCTCTATCCCCATCTGCCTGATTTCTCTGCTGCTGATGAACAAGATCGCTCGTCAGATGGGCCAGAAGGCATCCATGCTGGTGGGTACCTGGGGCGGCATCATCGGCTCCATCGCCATCACCCTGTTCCTGTTCTTCTTCAACCCCAAGGGCGATGCTTCCAAGTTCTCTCTGCCCGCATTCCGCCTGATCCGTCCTGACACCTGGGGCACCCTGTTCACCGGCTGGACCACCACCGCTTTGATCTTCGTGCTGCTGGTCATCGCATGGTCCGGCGTGCAGGCACTGTCCTCCTCCATCGTTATCACCATGACCGCTGACTGCGCTGACTACGAGGTCTATCGTACCGGTAAGTACGTTCCCGGCCTGATGGGCACCCTGTTCAGCTTCGTGGATAAGCTGGTCTCCTCTTTGGCTGCTACCGTTGTGGCTCTGTTCTACTCCATGGTCGGCTTCAAGGACGCTCTGCCCGACACCATGACTCCGTACTCTGACGGCATCTTCTGGGCAACCATCGGCTGCTTCGTCCTGCTGCCCATCGTTGGCTGGCTGTGCAACGTTGTGGCTATGCACTTCTATCCCCTGACCAAGGAGAAGATGGCAGAGATCCAGGCTGAGATCGGCCGCATCAAGGCTGAGGCTGCTGCAAAGCAGGCTTAATGCCAACCATCTCCCTGCGGAAATTTTGAATCCGGGACAGCGCCGCTGTCCTGCATCGTAACCGGAAATGTCCTGCGGCGGGCCATCCTCTGCCGCAGGACTTTCTGATACCCTGAGACCCGGAAGGAATACCACTATGGCAGAAGAAAACAAGCTGAACCAGACCCCTGAGACCACCCCGGCCCCCTCCGCTGAGGCCCCGGAAAAGGCTCCCACCACCGGCGAACTGCTGGGCGATGTGGAGCACTACGACGAGGAAAAGGACGATTGGAGCACCGGCTATTACGGCACCGGCAGCCGCCAGCAGGTAACGGACGATGTGTTCCACAAGCTGGAGACCGGCGAAGAGTTCACACGGGATGACTTTATCAAGGCGGAGCTGGCGCTGCAGGATGCCAAGCTGGAAGCCGGCATCGATCTTGAAAAGGAGAAGAGCCCGGGCCTCATTGGTAAGTATCACGATTGGAAAAAGAACCGCGTAAGGCACAAGGTGAACAAAAAGAAGTACCTTCTGCTCTGCCTGTTTCTGGGCTGGTGCGGCGGCCACCGCTACTATGAAAAGCGGTATGTGCTGGCGGCCTTCTACACCTTGTTCTTCTGGAGCGTGGTGCCCTTCTTCCTCTGCGTGACCGACCTTCTCATTGCCCTGCCCATGCAGGCTGATGAGAACGGCGACATCCTGATCTGACATCTTCCTCTATTCAATCATTTACCTCCTAGCGCCAGAAAGGGCCTGCGGCATTTGCCGTGGGCCCTTTCTGGCGTTTGCAGGTCCGTTCTCCGGCGCGGAACATAGTGGCGGCTAACTGGCGTTGTGCTATACTAGTATATCAATTGATTGTGCAATAAGCACAATAGAATTTTTCACATTAGTGAAACTTTTCCCATAATCGTAAAATTGACCTGTTTTACCTTAAAATATTACTAACAGATAGATCAAAAAGCGTTCATAATATAGACATAAAGTTCCGGACGGGCTGGTACGCAGTGGCAGCTGTAAGCCCCATGGAGAAAACGGAGAATGTTCCTGTGTGAACAAAGGAGAGAATGAAATGGCAAAAACCAGAAGTCTGCCGGATAAGTTCTATGATAAGGACTATGAGCACAACGGCATCCACCGCGTTCCCCTGTGGCGTATCGCAGGCTACGCGTTGAACAACACCGCAACCAACGTTTATCTGATGATGATGAACTACGCCACCTACTACCTGATGGGCTGGGTCGGCGTTGGCATGATGGTCGCTTCTTCCCTGACTATGATGATGCGTATCTGGGACGGTGTCACTGACCCGTTCGTCGGCTTCATGGTCGATAAGACCAACAGCAAGTTCGGCAAGAACCGCCCGTTCATCGTGATCGGTCAGATCATCCTGTGCGTCACCAGCTACATCGCTTTCCATGTCACCCACAAGCTGCCTCAGGGCGTGCGCTTCCCCTTCTATGTGGTCGTTCTGATGGTCTACTACCTGGGCTACACCTGCCAGTGTGTTGTTACCAAGTCTGCACAGAGCTGCATGACCAATGACCCCAAGCAGCGCCCTATGTTCGCTTCCTTCGACGGCGTGTTCAATACCCTGCTGTTCGCCATTCTGGGCATCATCATCCCTCGTATTGCTGATGGCTACACCGATGTGGGCGGCTACGCTTCCACCCAGTTCATGCACACCCTGTGGCTGATGACCGCTATCATGTCCGCCTGCTTCACCGTGATCGCTGTGATCTCCATTACCCCCAAGGATCGTCCTGAGTTCTTCGGCACCGGCAAGCCCGTCAAGGTCGGTATCAAGGATTACTGGGATACCCTGAAGAACAACCGCGCCATTCAGATGCTGGTCCTGTCCGCATCTACCGATAAGCTGGGTTCTTCTGCAAAGTCCAGCGCCGTCATGGTCGCCATGTTCGCCTGCATCGCCGGTTCCAACCTGCTGCAGAGTAACGTTACCGGTCTGGTCACCATCCCCAGCACCATCGTGTGCTTCCTGTTCATCAGCTTCTTTGCTACCAGACTGGGTCAGCGCAAGGCTATGTTGATCGGCTCTGTGGGTGGTCTGGTCATCAACGGCGCGCTGGCAGCCCTGTGGCTGCTGGGCGATCCCACCACCATGACCTCTAACCCCGCTACCGGTGCTCTGAACTGGGGCTACTTCCTGATCCTGTACCTCGTTCTGACCATCATCGCCGCTGGTTTCCAGGGCATTTCCGGCAACATCGTTATCCCCATGACCGCTGACTGCGCCGACTACGAAGTCTACCGTACCGGCAAGTACGTCCCCGGCCTGATGGGCACCCTGTTCAGCTTCGTGGATAAGCTGGTCTCCTCTTTCGCACCCATGGTCGCCGGTGTCATGTTCAGCATGTGCGGCTACACCGACCACAACCCCGTTATGGGTGACCCTGTTACCCCGGGCCTGCGCGGCGGCGTTGTCTTCTGCGCATACGGCATGATCATGATCGGCCTGGTCTGCAACCTGATCGCTATGAAGTTCTATCCCCTGACCAAGGAGAAGATGGAAGAGATCCAGGATGAGGTCGCTCAGATCAAGATGAAGGCCATGGCTGAGAACGCCTAATTGGTACTTGCAATTTTCTGCGGAAACCTGTAAAATCAAATAGGAAAACCGCTCGCCCTTGCGGCGGGCGGTTTTCTGCTTTTGGAACAAAATTCAGACAAGAGGTACATCGTAAATGGAAGAAAAGACACAGTGGGTAAAGGACCCGGATCATGGGTTCATCTGGAACACCATCGACCACCTGTTATACTGGAGAGAACACCGTGAAAAGCACTGTGTCAGCCGCAAGAAGTATATGCGCCTGTGCATTCTGGGTGCGTTTGGTGCGCACCAGTTCTATGCCAAGCGTCCGGTGCTGGGCCTGCTGTATCTGGCAACCTTCTGGAGTGGTTTCTCTGCCGCTATGACCATCGTGGACTTCATCATTGCCGTGCCCATGAAACCGGACGAGAACGGCAACATCTGGCTGTAAAAAGCCCTCTGGCGGCCTGCTGGGCCGGAAAGGAAAACACCCTATGGATAATGTCATGCAGTTTCTGTTCAACACCAACCACGAGCAGCCCAGCATCCTGGTCTGGGTCCTGCTGATCGTGATCGCGGTCGTGATCCCCAATTACGTCAGATATCGGATGGAGCAGAAGCGTTCCAATGATTCTGTTCCCACCCAGAACCCTGCCCGTTCTGCCCCGCGCAAGAAGAAACGCAGCAAAAAGCGCTGAGCCACAGGCTGAGATCGTATGGCAGAGATGCTTTGCCATTTGCCGCATACAAAAACCGCCCCGGCGGCTGCTTTGTGCAGTGCCGGGGCGGTTCGTTTGTTTTTTGGTGTTCAGATGCGGGAAGTACTTACTTCTTGATCTTGATCAGCTGTGCGTTCAGGCTCTCGATAAAGCCGTCGGGCATGTTGATCATCTTAGCCATAGCCTCAGGGGTCATGCGCTTCATCATATCCCACATGCCAACGCCGGGCTTGACGTCAAAGTTGGTGGCCAGCTTGACAGCCTTGGTGGCGAGAGCCATAGCCTCTTCGTTTTTGGAGAGATCCTCCATGCTGTCCTTGATGCTGTAATAGCCCTCGGGGAACTCCATCGGAGCCTTCAGATCCAGGCTGCCGACCTGCTTGAACCAGTTGGCAACGCCCTCCTGACGCTCGTTGAACTCAGGCAGAGTGTAGCAATCCGGCTCCTTCTCGACCTTTTCCAGCGTGATGGAATCCTTCACGTCACCGGCAACGGCCAGGATGGTGTTGAAGCCCTCTTCCAGAGCAACATTGAACTTGAACACGCGGTGTGCAGTCTGCTGGCCGACTTCCTTGCCGTTGACGTACAGCACAACGGTGTCCTGGTTGGAGTAGACCTTGATCTCGGTGGTCTCGCCTGCGCGCTGTGCATGGCGGCGGCCGGCGATGTGGACCATGGGCAGCTTGGACCAGTATGCCTGGTAGACAAAGTAGCTGTCCTTCTTGGTCTTGCGGTCAATGGTCATCAGGCCCTTGTTGTTGCGGCCTGCAACGCCGCCCTCGTGGCGGGCAGCACAGCCAAAGTCGAACATGTTCCAGCAGTGGGTAGCCCACACCCAGGGACGATCCTCGAACACCTGAGCCAGATGCTCGTGGTACAGTGCCTGATACTCCTCGGTGTAGTCCTTGCACTGGGGATCGTTGCTGTGCCAGTTGATGATACCCTCGGTGCCGTACTCGGAGATGCCGATGCAGATGTCGGGGTGCTCGGCGTGGAACTTGTCCAGCCAGGGGCCGTTCTGCTCCATCTTGCCGCCGTACCAGCCGAAGTAGTGGTTGTAGCTCTCTACATCGGTAATGTGATGCATGGGGCCGTCAACAGGGGTGTTGGAGACGTGGGCAATGGTGGTGAGACGGGTGGGATCCAGCTCACGCACCAGCTTCTGCAGGTCGTGGTGGTTGTCCACCAGCTCCTGGCAGATACCGCCGATCAGGATCTCGTTGGACAGGCCCCAGAACATGATGGAGGGGTGGTTGTAGTTCTGGATGATCAGCTCGGTCATCTGGTGACGGCAGTTCTGGTGAGCGGAGGGGTCCTTCTTAAAGACGCTGATGAAGGGGATCTCAGCCCAGACGGCGAAGCCCAGCTCGTCACATGCGTCGTAGAAGTCCTGGCTGTGCTGATAGTGGGCCAGACGGATGGTGTTGGCACCCAGCTCCTTGATGAGCATGGCATCCTCGTAGTGATCCTCAGCGGTCAGGGCGTTGCCCTTGTACAGACGATCCTGATGGCGAGCCACGCCGCGCAGCGGGGTGGGCACGCCGTTGATGGAGAAGCCGTCGTTCGGGGTCACAGTATAGCTGCGGACACCCACGTTGGCGTAGATCTCATCAAAGGTCTCGTTGTTCTTCTGCAGGCGGGCGGTCACGGTGTACAGGTTGGGCTCGTCCATGCTCCACAGCTGGGCATCGGGAACGTACAGGGTGACCTTGGTGCTGTCGCAGGGGCGCACGCCGGAAGCAACTTCGTTGCCGTAGCAGTCCTCGATGCTGTACATCACGGTATAGGCCTCTTCGCCGTTGGTGACCCAGCTCTCGATCTCAAAGGTGGCACCGCCGTCCTCGGTGGGCTTGGGGGTGACCTTGATGCCGGGGCCGCCGAAGTAGTCCAGGTCAAAGTGGGTGCCGGGCACGCTGATCAGATTCACGCCGCGGTACAGGCCGCCGTAGAAGGTGAAGTCGGCGGAAGCGGGGTACATGGAGGGGGTGTCCTCGTTGGAGACCTCGATGGTCAGCTCGTTGTCGCCCTCGTGGCACAGGTCGGTGACATCGGCACGGAAGATGGAGAAGCCGCCCTCGTGGGTGGTTGCCACCTGGCCGTTGACCTTCACGGTTGCGGCCAGAGCAGCTGCCAGCACCTCAACGTAGGTGCGGCCGCCAGCCAGAGGCTGCTTGGGCTGGGTAAAGGTGCGGGTGTAGACACCGGTGGTGCGCAGATAGCTGCCGTTGCCGTCCATGCCGTCCACAGCGTTCCAGGTGTGGGGCAGGGTGACCTGCTCGGTGGGACGCTCGCCCTTGGGGAAGGACAGGGTCCAGTTTTCGTTCAAGGAAATGATCTCTCTCATCGATACTGCTCCTTCTGGTTTTCTTCTTTGTTTCGGCGGCCTGTATGGCAGAAGAAATGCCGGAAACAGGCCGGTTGTTGATTTTAGTATAGCACAACAGAGGGGGGCAGAGTTTGTACAATCTTTGGGCAAAATAGTAATATTTTGTGAAAATCCAGACGATGATTCCACGATTTTACAATCTGGCCCTTGGAAATGACAGCACAGCATGAAAAGGTGCCCCGGAGCAGAGAGGAAAAGTAGGTTGTCCGTTCCCGCAGAGGGCGGCAGCGGCTTCCGCTTATCCCAGACCAGAGGGCCTCTTTGGCGCTGTGGGCTCCTCCGGCAGAAAGTGTTGACGGAACGGCGGCTTTTTGCTATAATTATATAGCTATGAATATGGAGATGTATCGAAGTGGTCGTAACGAGAACGACTCGAAATCGTTTTGTCCTTAATCGGGCACGTGGGTTCGAATCCCACCATCTCCGCCAGAAGTCGCAGATTCAAACGAACCTGCGACTTTTTCTTTTGCATCAAGCAGAGAAAGACCGCTTTTGCCTCATCACAGTATGCTTTATGCATGAACGATAAATCCATAATTATTTGGGGAGTTTGGATTCTCCCAGAAGGTTCGCAATGACCCCAGCAGACCCCTGTTTGCTTTTGTAATCGAGATGTGCGTAGATGTCAGCGGTGGTAGAAAAGGTACTGTGCCCCAGCCATTCCTGAACCTGCTTCATGGATACGCCGTTCATCACCATCAGGCTGGCGCAGCTGTGGCGCAGATCGTGGAAACGGATGTGCTTCAGCCCGTACTTGGTCAGCAACCAGTCGAAGTGCTCCGTCACGAAGTTCGGGCGGATCAGCTTGCCTTCCTGATCGGTGCAGACGAAATCCAGATACTCAGTGCTGTAGCTCTTCTTGAACAGCTTGCGGTAAAGCTGCTGCTTTTCCTTCTGCTTCAGAAGTTCTTCTTCCACAGCCGGGATCAGCGGCAGGGTGCGGCAGCTGGTCTTGTTCTTCATCACATCGCTGACCACAGGAACGTACTTGCCGTTCACCAACTGTTCCGTCACCTTGTGATTGATGGTGATGGACTTGCGCTCAAAGTCGATAGACGACCACTTCAGCCCAAGCACCTCGCTGCGGCGCAGACCGTAGTAGGCTGTAATGAGGATGCACAGGTGCAGGGGGTCATCCTGCGATACTTCCAGCAGCTGCTGGACTTCATCCTTGGAGTAGAAGTTGGGCCGGAAGCTGTTCTTCTTCGGGCGGTCAACTTTCAGCATCGGGTTGGTTTCCAGATAATCCTTGCGGACGGCATCCTTGAATGCCTTGCCGAAGATGGCGTGGTAGTGAATGACCGTGTTGGTGGTGTAGCCCTCCAGCAAGATCTTCTCCTGAAACTCATCCAGCACCTGCGGCGTGACCTCGCACAGCTTCAAGCCCAGCGGTTCAAAATACTGCGTGATACGCCCGGTGATCATCCGATTGTAGCTGATAAAGGTTGCAGGCTGAATGGATGCCTTGTGGACTTGCACCCACTCGTTGAGATAGTCCAGAAACAGCATCTCCGACTTGCTGACGGGTTGGAGATGCTGCGGCAAGGGCTTGGCGGTTTTAGCATCTACTTTTTCGTAGGCTCCGCCCCGCCCTGTGGGCAGCTCCCCGGTCTCATCATAGTGGAGCAATACTTCCCGGAGCATGGATTCTGCCTTGCGCTTGTTGCCCCGGACGGTCAGACCTGTGGAGATCCACTTGATCTTCCGCTTGCCGTTGGCATCATAAAGATTGATCACGAAATAGAAACGTCCATTTTTCTCTTGGACAGACCCTGTAGTTTTCATCATAAACCTCCTTTGGGTCAACAGGCGTGCTGTCCGTTGCTGCACCCACAGCATACCACATCCAGCGGCGGATTTCCAGCCGGGAAGGTGCTCTGTCCGGTGAGCAGGAACTCGATCACGCTCAGCTTCGGGATACGATAGGTGCGGCCGATTTTAAGCGCAAACAGGCGGCGGGAACGGATCAGTTCTCCAACTGTATGGCGGTTCAGACCGAGCATCTCCGCAGCCTGCTGAAGGCTGACGGCATCGGGGTAACCGGAAAACATCTGGGAATAGGCATCGTTAAATTTCATAGGCACTCCTTCTGCATAAGTAGTCTAAGGTCAAAAAGTGTGTCATCCTTTGCAGCAAGGCTGCGGTCAGGTGACAATGTAAAGAGAACTGGCAGCAATTCCAGCTCTCGCATCGCAGATGGGCTTGCAGCCCATCTGCGTCAATATGATATAGGTCTCCCATATTCGCCCTCGGCACCCTAGGAGTGGGGAATCGTCCGGCAGCGGGCTTGCACCGCACCATTGGCATTTCAGCCACCCCGTCTTCGTTATGACCGGGCTGCGAGTTACAGAAGTACCTTTTGTGAAGTACCGGACGATTGAACTATTCTGTTTTCAAAGAACAGAGTTTTATAGAAAATCTTCGAAATTTAAGGCTTCCGAAAAATTGTCCCTCTAATTGGTAGGCATCGAGAAAGGCCAAAAAGTAACCCGAAAAAGAAATTTGTTAAAAAGTTCTTGGAAAATATAGCCGAAGTAGCTTCTTGGTTAAAATAACGTCGGTCCATGGGGTAACCGATGGAGGGCGAAACTTTGCAACAATGGCGGTGCCTGAAGTTGAAAGTGGTCTTGAAAAAAGATGCCCTCAATAGGTAGCCGACGAAAAAGGCCAAAACGTAGCAATGTTTTTGAAAATTAACAAAAAAGTCACAATTTGCATTTGCAAATCGTGCGTCTGCTATTAAACGGAATTGTCATAATAATCATACGAGTACAAGCAAACCTTCGTGAAAGAAGATACTCCGAAGAAATACCCCTCTATATACGAGCCCACGAAAAGGGCTATTCTGCACCCACCACTTACAATCTGTAACCAAGATGTAATCGTTCAAATTGATACTAGCCAGAAGAATCCTTCATAGCGTCAAAAAGTGTGTCACCTGCGGATAGGTGGCAATGTAAAGAGAGCTGACAGTAGTTTCAACTCTCGCGTCGCAGATAGGCTTACAGTCCATCTGCGTCAATATGATATAGGTCTCCCATATTCGCCCTCGGCACCCTAGGAGTGGGGAATCGTCCGGCAGCGGGCTTGCACCGCACCATTGGCATTTCAGCCACCCCGTCTTCGTTATGACCGGGCTGCGAGTTACAGAAGTACCTTTTGTGAAGTACCGGACGATTGAACTGTTCTGTTTTCAAGGAGCCGCTTTTTATAGAAAATCTTCGGAATTTAGGGCTTTTGAAAAATCATCCCCCTAATTGGTAGCCGATGAAAAAGGCCATTCTGCACCCACAATTTATAACTTGTAACCAAGATGTAATCTCTCGAATCGATATTCGCCAAAAAAAGAAGCCTTCATATACGAACCCAGTTGAAAGGCCAAAATACAACCACATCTTTGAAAGTTAACAAAAAAGTCACAATTGGCACTTATGAAAAAAGAAGACTGGATTTCTCCAGCCTTCCAAAAGTATGTATCAATGGTTGCAGTTCAAGATCTTCTCAAGCGTGTCCGCAAACCTGACATCCTGCTCCTTCGTCCGCTTTGGGCTCCCCTTGGGGTGCTTTCCGGCACGGAGGAGCTTTTTGTTTTCATACCGCCGCAGCATGAGAGCGTCTATGTTGTCGGCGGTGTATTCCAGACCATTCTGGTTCAGCACCCGGGCGCACTTGGCAAGGCACATACTCGCCAGCCCGTAGTCCTGTGTTACGACCACATCCCCCGGTTTGACCCGGTTGACCAGCGCAAAGTCTACGCTGTCGATACCCTTGTCGAATACCATCGTCTGTGCACCCTCACGTTCGATCTGGTGCGAGGTGTCGCACAGGATGATGACAGGAACGCCGAACTGCTTTGCAATCTGCAATGTCAAATCGACAACCGGACAGCCATCTGCATCGATCAAAATGGTCATGCGTGTTCCTCCATCACCCACCGAAAGGCTTTCGCAGTGCGTAGGTCGGCGTCTTTGAAATGCCCGCCGCTGTTCCATTCAAGGGTGCAGTCTGCGCCACGCTCTGCAAGCCGACTGTGCAGAGTGCGGATATTATCCCCCACCGCAGCCATGACAGCGTTTTTCGTGCGCTTTTCCTTGTCGCCAAGGCTCAGATAAATGTGCTGTGCCTGTATCGGATGCTGCTGTTCAAACTCCATCCAGCCCGGGAACCAAACAGAGGGGGATGCGGCGGCGACACCATAGAACAGATCAGTCTGGGTGGATGCCCACAACGCAAACAGCCCGGCCAGTGAGTAGCCACCCAGAATGATTTTGACGTTTTCCGGCAGTGCAAACCGCTGCTTCAGCGTGGGGATGACCTGTTCCATCAGAAAGCGCAGCGTGTCCGCCGCATTGCAGCCAAAACTTTCTTTGCCCCATACCGCAGGAGCTTCCCATGGGGAAAGTTCATCGTTCCAGTTTTTCACCGGAACTGTGGCAAACAGAAACGGATGCGCTGCGCCCTGTGCAATGGCTGCAACTTCGTTGTCCATGCGCTGCAATTCGTGTTCATCCGTCATCTGAAGCAGAAGATATTCGGCGCAGTCTGCGCCGTAAATACGGCAGGATCTATCTCCGATTTGAACTTGCTTTGCGGTCACGGCAACTGCCTCCTGAAAAATTTTTGATGAGTCCAGTATAACAGCTGCGAGCGGAATTGACAATTCAGATGGATGCAATAGCTTCTGCAAGCAGTGCTTCGTGGTACCATTCTGGTACGCCGAAGCTCTCTTGCAAGCAATGTCTTTGTATATACAAAGCCCCTTGCCTTGCAAGAGCTTGTTGGGCGCAGCCCAAACCCGTTGTTCTGCCTCGTGCCGATGCAGGCTTCGCATTTTTGCAAAATGCTCTTTCAGCACTCCACAGGAGTGCGCAGCCATCACGGTTCCGTGATGTTCGCAGGGATTGGGATTGCATCCCAACAAGCAGAATACGCACGGCAAATTTGCAATGCCATGCGTGTTTGAGCCTTTGTATATACAGAGGCACTGCTTGCAGATGCTAGAGCAATCAACAAATGCAAACTGGATTTTTTGTGAAAAGATACAGGAAAGACAATGAGATTGGTGTTTTAAGTCAAAACGCATTGCCTGCGAACGCGGCAGAGAGTATACTTTGATATAATAAATCATAAGTTGTCGAAGCACTACTTGTCCTTAGCAGAAAGAAGATGAGGAATCATGGCAAAACTGAAAGCGAACAAACCGACTGCGGATGTCCTGATGAATTCCATGCGTGCGATGGGATATTCCTTTGAGGCAGCGATTGCGGATATTGTGGACAACAGTGTCAGTGCACAGGCCCGGAACATCGTGCTGCGATTTCCGATAGACCCATCCGACTGCTGCGTTGCTGTCTGCGATGATGGTATCGGAATGAATAAGAAAGAACTGCTGGATGCTATGAAATATGGCAGCCAGCTGAAATCCGCCAATCGTTCTGAGGATGATCTTGGAAGATTCGGGCTCGGAATGAAAGCAGCTTCTCTGTCTCAGTGCCGCCGGTTGACTGTTGCGAGCAAAAAGGACGGTAAACTTTCGGCCTATATATGGGATCTGGACATCATTGAGGAAAAGAAAGATTGGTATATGGTTGACTGCTCAAAGGAGCAGATTGCGGAAATCCGATATGTTGACTTCCTGAGCGACAAAGAAAGCGGAACGATTGTTCTTTGGGAGAATTTTGATCTTATTGAGAAGTCGAGTGGAAATGTTTACGCAGAACTCGGAAAACACCAGAACGCAACAGCAGAGTATCTGTCCTTGATTTTCCACCGGTATCTGAATGGTGAGGGCCGGAATCCACTGACGATCATGGTAAACAATTATAAACTGACAGGATTGGACCCTTTCCTTGAAAATCACAGAAAAACGAATGTCCGCAGAAAAATTGAAATTCCAATCAAGGATTCTGACGGAAAGGAACAGATTGTAAGCGTTCAGCCATTTGTTCTGCCCTTCCAGAAAGACCTGAGTGCAGAAGATAAGAGATTGTCTGGTGGGATTGAAAATTATCGGGCAAAGCAGGGATTTTATATTTATCGGAACAAACGGTTGATAATCTGGGGAACATGGTTTGGCAGACATCGGGATGAACTGACAAAGTATGCCCGGATCAAGGTTGATATTCCGAATTCACTGGATGACATCTGGGGAATTGATATCAAGAAGCAGCATGCCACAATTCCGGCGATTATCCGCAACCGCCTGACGAAAGCTGTTGACGAAGCAATGGATCTTGCAGTGAAGGCACAGACCTATCGCGGACGGGTTGAGAAAGTGGATGAAAAGGTTGACTACATCTGGGACCGCATAAAAGAACGGGATAACCAGTTCGTATACAGGATCAACCGGAATTCCCGGATTTTTGACCTTCTGAAAGAAAAAGTGGATGATGAAACATGGAACCGACTGGATATGGTGCTGGACGAAATCGAGAATTCGGTTCCCTATCAGCAGATTTATATTGACAAGTCGCAGAACCGCGTTGATGATACTGTGGATGATGAACGGGTTGCTGAAATTGAGAGCAAGGCCAGAATTCTGATAAAGATGTCCATGGATATGGGCGCAGCTGATCGCAATGCCGTGATCGGACGCTTGCTCCAGTCCGAACCGTTCTGCAAATATCCGGAGCTGGAGGAGAAACTCAAGGAGGCATGAAATGGGACTCGATATTGAGAAGGTCGCTATGCTGACAAGCATGGTTGATAAGCTGATACAGATGAAACGTGTGGATAATGCGCTGGATGAAAGTGTTGTGGAAGATCTCATCCAGAAATCGCTGTTTATCAGTGGTGTGCCTTACAGCGATGATGAGATTGCAGCAGTCAAACGGGACGTCGCTTATAAATACCAGATACAGGCACATCCTGGTGAAAGTATTCTGGCAGATTACGAACAGACCAACTGGTATGACGACAGGAAAGCGGAAATACAGCAGAACTTCTGGACACGGTACAAGAATTATCTGATTGATGAAAAGCATTTCAGCCCGAATGTGGTCAGCACGCTCGGTAATGATACGCTGGATCAGAAACTGATGAATTATATTCTGGACCCGAAGGCTGACTACGGAAAGCCGGTTCTGAAACGTGGCCTGATTATCGGTGACGTGCAGTCTGGCAAGACCTCGACCTATATCGGCTTCATCTGCAAAGCAGCAGATGCAGGCTACAAAGTATTCATTCTGCTGACCGGCACAATTGAATCCTTGCGGCAACAGACACAGGAGCGTGTGGAAGAAGGATTTATCGGCATTGATATGTCGGCCAATACCACCGGAGGAAAGCGCGTTGGCGTGGGTCTCGACAACAAGCCGATTCATGCAATGGCCTTGACCTCCCGTGCAAGTGATTTCCGTGGGAACTCGGATAAAATAGCGGTGTCGCTTGGCGCAGATAAGGATGCAGTTGTCTTTGTCATCAAGAAGAACACCACAACGCTCACCAAGCTGACGAAATGGCTGATTGACCTGAATGCAGATCCGCGGACACACAAGATTGATATGCCGATGCTGATGATCGACGATGAGGCGGACAACGCATCCATCAATACAAGTTCTGACAAAGAGGATCCGACCAAGATCAATAAGCTGATCCGGAAGCTGGCTGATGTGTTCACAAAGTCCAACTATGTCGGGTTCACGGCCACGCCGTTTGCCAACGTTTTCATCGATCCGGAAACGACGGAGAAAATGGAAACGCATGACCTTTTCCCGGAAGATTTCATTGTGGCGCTTCCGACACCCAGCAACTACATCGGACCAACAAGAATTTTTCCGAAGGACGCAGAATTCCATTCGCAATTGGTTTATATAACGGATGCAGGCCGGGAAGAAGAAGACGGCTATTCTTTCTATTTCAAGCACAAAAAGGACTGGAAAGGCAAACTCCCGGAAAGCATGACAGATGCCATCTATGCCTTTTATCTGGCGAATGCAATCCGAGATCTGCGGGGTGATCAAAGAGAGCATCGGTCTATGCTGATCAACATCTCCCGGTTTGTCAAGGTTCAGAAGTATATCAAGGAAGTCGTCGAGAAGATTCATGCGGAAGCATACCGGTCGCTGAAGTATAATCTTTGCAGTGACTTTGAACTGTCCATGAAAGACCCGGTGCTGAACCGGATTTATAAGGTCTGGCAGACGCAGTATGAAAAATGCGGATTTACATGGAATGAAGTTGCAGCAGCACTTTTCGATGCGATGGAGAAAATCCAGATAAAAGTGGTAAACAGTTCCAAATCGTCGGAAAAACTTGAATATCCCAAAAACGAGTCACTCCGGGTTATTGCAATCGGTGGTTTGGCATTGTCCCGTGGATTGACGCTCGAAGGATTAATAATCAGCTATTTCTATCGGAATACCTGTACCTATGATGTTCTGATGCAAATGGGGCGTTGGTTTGGATATCGGCGTGGATACGAGGATTTGTTTCGTATATGGACTCATAAGGCATCTGCGGAATGGTATGCAGAAATTGCTGATGCAACGGAAAAGCTGAAAGATGATATGTTCCGGATGCGGGATTTGGGACAGAAGCCACGTGATTTCGGTATCCGGGTACGCAACAACTCGACAGAACTCAATATCACGGCGTACAACAAAATGCGTAATGCTACAGATGAATTTGAAGTAACAAGTTATTTCGGAAGCATTGTCGAAACTCCATATCTCCGATTCAATGTAGCAGCACAGAAAAACAACTTCAAGGCGGTGACAAACCTTGTTGCAGAATGTCTGGCCAAAGGATATCCTTTTGAGCGCAGGATGACTCCGTCTGGCAAAAAAGGTCGGTATATGCTTCAGGACGTACCGAAAGAGCTGATTGTTGAGTTTCTGGACAGCCTACAGATGTCCCGATATAGTTCAGATTTTGACCCGAAACAGATTTCGGACTTTCTGAGCAGTTGCGCAGATTCCTCCATTGATGTATTTGATGTTGCGTTTATGGATGGCGGGAATTTGGACAAAGCGGTGAATGTCTGCGGACAAAAAATTGCCTGTGTTGAGCGAAAAACCTGCGTTATTGATAGTGAACTTGATAGATTGAGCATTGGCAGGAGAGGAAAATTGGGCGGTCCCGGAGATGGCTTGACAGGAATTATTGATTTTAATGGGAAAACAGCTAAGGAAATCGTTGAAAATGCTAAGTCTTCCTTCAGACAATTTTATGAAAAAGAAAAAGGAATGCCTTTTGATGAAACCAGAGTATATCCGTCTGATACATGGTTCCGGTTTGTAGAAGACCGAAAGCCGCTCTTACTTATCTATTTAATTGATGTTGATGTGGCTGATGAAAACCAGACGAAGCAACGGGACGCTTTCCACTCTGCAATGGGCGATACTCCGGCAGTCGGCTTGGCATTGGGACTGCCGCGCAATGATAAAGAAGCAGGACTTACATCTACCCGGTATAAGGCTAATCGTGTCTATAACTGGTTTGACCGGGAAGAGATTCTTGCGGAAGGAAGGGAAGAATAATGGCAGGCGTCATAGAGGAACGTTTTGCGGCTTTTCTGAGACCCGGATATTTTTCGAGAGTGGACAATCAGCATCCGTTGGAATTGTACATTGGTCTGGACGAAAAAGGGCGAAAAGCCATCGAACTCCGGGCAAGGTTCACAGCCCGAAAAGTGACGGGCACATCGGCTATTGATGTGAATCAGTACAAGAATGAAAAATACAGTACAATCCGTTTTTCCTTGTGCGATGAAGAGATAAAAGGATTGTTCTTCAAATTTTGCGATGACCTGATAGAGCAATCGCGTGGCATCAGCGACAAGGGGCAAGGATATCAGACCATTGTCAACCGTTTCTTCCAGTGGAAGAAATTATTTGTGGGTTCCAAACATGTATTCCTTACAGAACCCGAAATCATGGGGCTGATCGGAGAAATCCTGTTCCTGCGTGGGAAACTGGCAGAGCAGATCGGGCTGGAAAATGCGCTGAAAAGCTGGAGCGGGCAGGAACTCACGCATAAGGACTTTTCCTATGGAGATTCGTGGTATGAGGTGAAAACCATTCACCGTGGGATACCAGCAGTGAAGATATCCTCCATCGAGCAGCTTGAAAGCAGCACGGACGGAGAACTTGTGGTTTTCTTTCTGGAAAAGATGAGTGCCGCTTACAATGGTGTGAATCTCAACAAGCTGATTCTGGAGACAAGAAGCCTTTTTGCATCGGATGAAGACCGGAATGATTTTATGGCAAAGGTTGCCCTTCAGGGATATGTGTACAATGACTACTACGATGACTTTATCTATGAGATAAGAAGCTGCAACCGGTATCGTGTGACAAACGGTTTTCCGAGATTGACGCATGAGTTGCTGCCAGAGGCAATCTGCAAGGCATCGTATGAAATTCTGCTTCAGAAAATTGAGCAGTACAAACTGAAAGATCAAGAGGCCGTATAATGGACTATCAGGCGTATAAAAAGGAATTTCTGGAATCTCTGCGCAACGATTCGGCCATCAACGGGACGGATACGGAGGATGAATTCCTGAACAGGACATTGAGCCTTCTGGTTGACTATGATGAGGTTAATGATCCTGTCCGCTTTGGTATGGGCGACAAGAGAGGGCGCGGAAATCGCCTGATGCGTGCAGATGGTTACTGTTTTGATGAAACGGATCACAGTCTGATCCTGTTCATCAGTGACTTTCAGGATTCAGAAAATGCCGCCAACCTCACCAGAAGCAGGGTTGACGAATTGTATTGGAGATTGTATTATTTTCTGGATGAGGTCTGCAATGGCCGGATGGAGGACTACTTCGATGATTCGGATGACATCCTCCGGGTTGCAAGGATGTTCCGCAAGCGGATGACCTGCAATATCGACGACCCGCAGCTGATTCTGAAAATCAAGTTCTATGTTCTTACTAATAAGGAACTGGACACAGCCTTGCTGGATGCCAATCTTCTGGAAACAACGATCCGGAAGAAAAAGGGAGCCGCAAAGAAAACCCGCACAACCAAAAAGATCAAGAAAGCAGACTTTAACGGTAAACCGCTGGAAATCAACCTGTGGTATCCGGAACGTTTCTATGAAATGGAAATGACAAACAGCAATGAGCCGGTTGTCATTGATATCCCGAAGGATTTTTCTGAAGTCGGAGTTCATGGTATTCCGTGCATAAAGGGCGACATTGGTGAGAACCTTGGGTATGAAGCCTATATTGCAATCATTCCGGGAAAACTTCTGGCCGAGATATACATTGCCTACGGAAGTAAGGTACTGGAAGGCAATGTCCGTGCCTTTCTGGGAACCAGTGGAAGCAAGAGTGTCAACAATGGTATAAAAAGAACAATAAACAACGATGCAACAAAGTTCTTTACCTATAATAATGGAATAGCAACAACCGCAAAGGGCGTGGAAGTTGAGAATATCAATGGACAGAATCTGATTACAAAGATAGTGGATTTCCAGATCATCAACGGCGGACAGACGACCGCAACGCTGGCGGATGCTGTTCTGAAAAAGACCAACGTTGAGCTGGAAGGCATTTATGTCCCGATGAAGCTGACTGTGATCGAGGACCGGGAAACGGAAAACGAGGACGGTGTCCGCTTCTATGACGAGATGGTGCAGGCAATTGCCCGCTATGCCAACAGCCAGAATAAGGTCACGGCAGCGGATCTGTTCTCCAATGACCCGTTCCATATCTGGATGGAAAAGATGTCGAAGAAGTGCCTTGCACCTCCGGCGAGATATACGATCCCGACAGGCTGGTATTATGAGCGATCCCGTAAGAAATACCAGCAGGAACAGGTGAAACTTCGCGGCGATGAACTGAGGCGTTTCCAGAAAAAATTCCCGAAGGATCAGGTCATCACAAAAGAGCAGCTGGGTATGTACCTGACAACGGTTGCCTGCAAGCCACACATCGTTTCCAAAGGCAAGAACTGGGTCATGAAGGAATTCGGAAATGACATCAGCAAGGAATACCGTGGGAACAATGATTCCTTCAATGAATTCTACTTCAAAAAAGGAATCTGCGCAGCGATTATTTTCCGGGCTGTTGATAACTACCTTGAAAGTCATAAGGACAGCGAAAAACGTCCGACGGGCTTTTGGTACAAAGTGGGCGGCTATAAGCTCAATATTGTACCCTATACGATTGCAAAGATCCTCAGCAAGATTCCGGATGGATATTCGCTGAACTGGAATGCAATCTGGCAGAAACAGGCATTGTCGCCTGCATTCATGCATGAAATTGAAATTGTGACCAAGCAGACCAATGACTTCATTTGCGACAGCCATGGTATGATTGTCACGGAATACTGTAAAAAAGAATCTACATGGGAAGATTATAAGGCCGATAAAACATATACCCCTTCAGCAGCCTTTATGGACGAGCTGGTTCCTGTATCGCTTATCAAGGAGGAAGAAACTTCTGCGAAAAAAGAAGCCAAGGAATCCAATGACCTCAAGGTTGTGATGGGTGTGGTTGCGTTGGGTCCTGGATATTGGAGCAAATTGATGGATGCTGGTATCAGGCGTTCGATGCTGTCCTATCAGGAACAGACGTTGTTAAAGCACGTCGTGCAGCTTTCATCGACGGGAAATATTCCTGTCTCCGCTTCAGGGAAGGTGCCGTACAAGACAATGAACATGATCAGGTCGGTGCTTTCTATCAAGGAAAAACTGGAGTCGGAAGGAATATCAGTCACAAATGGAGAAAACGTATAATATTGTTGAATTGTTCAGTGGCATCGGAAGTCAGGCAGCTGCCCTGAAAAATCTTGGCGTTAAGATAAATACAGTCGGAACAAGCGAGTGGGATGTCCATGCAATCGTAGCCTATGATATGATTCATGGGGGAACAGACATTCCGGCAGATATTGCGCGGATGTCCAAGGATGAACTCCTTAAAAAAATGAGCCACTATACATTCAGCAATTCAGGAAAGACACCACTGGAATATGAAGCTCTGCGTACATATTCAGTGGAATCCCTGCGATACATCTATACCAGCATCAGGCGAAATCATAACTTTGTCGATATAAGTGCTCTGGAAGGAAAGGAAATGCCGGACGGAATAGATATTCTCACCTATTCTTTCCCCTGTCAGGATCTTTCCAACGTCGGTGCATTTCATGGCTATAACAAAGGGATAGACAAGGATTCGGGCAGCCGATCCAGCTTGCTGTGGCAGGTAGGAAGAGTACTTACAGAGATGAAGGACGCCGGAAAAACGCTGCCCCGGTTTCTGCTGATGGAGAATGTCCCGACACTTCTCTCCCAGCGCCACAAGAAAAATTTTGAAACATGGATCGGTGATCTGAGCAAGTTGGGGTACGTCAGCAAATACTACCAGCTGAATGCTTCGTCTTTTGGTCTCCCCCAGAACCGCCCCCGCCTTCTGATGATCAGTGTATATGTCGGAGACGATGAAAACAAAAAATCGCTGACGGAAGATTATTTTGCAAGAAAAAGCAGTCCGGAGGATGTCGTGAACGATTTCTATACATCCGGGCACTATAAAGCAATAAAAATCCGTGATCTGCTCCGGAATGACTATCGGAATCCGATCTGGTTTGAGGAGGCAGTGGAGTGCACTCCCAACGATACTGTATCCAGAAGGAAAATCTGGGAAGATAATCCGCAGATTGTTCTGGAAGGAAATATCATCAATCCGGAAATTGATACAATCCGAACAATCACTACCAAGCAGGACCGGAACCCGAACTCTGGCAATCTGTATTTTGACAGCGGAATTGAAGGAAAAGGAAAGTTCAGATACTTGACTCCCCGTGAATGTATGCTGTTTATGGGATTCAAAGATATGGATTATTGGAAGTTGAAAAACAATAATGTCGCATTCCATAAAGGTGACCAATTATTTTCAAGAGATAAGATAATCCGGATGGCAGGAAACAGCATTCCCGTGAAATTGCTGGAAGGCGTTTTCTGGCAGATTCTCCAGATTGATAAGCTGATGGATAAAGACGATGGATGTTCACAGTAAAGCTGTCCGGAGCTATAATATGTCCTGCATACATGGCAAGGATACGAAGCCGGAAGAGATTGTAAGAAAATACTTATTTTCAAAGGGATTCCGTTACCGGAAAAATGACAAAAAACTTCCGGGAAGCCCGGATGTTGTGTTACCGAAGTACAGAACAGTTATATTCGTGAATGGATGTTTCTGGCATGGGCATGATGGGTGCAGATATTTTATCTGGCCCAAAAACAATGCGGAATTCTGGCATCATAAGATAGAAACCAATATTGAACGGGATGCCCGGAAGAAAAAGCAACTTGAAGATGCAGGCTGGAATGTGATAGTTGTCTGGGAATGCCAGTTGCGTCCGGAAAAACGTGATAAAACATTGGAAGAATTGGAAAGTATACTCAAAGCAAGATTGGAAATGCATCACAGAAAAGACAGCTGATAAGGAGGACAGTTATTATGCCAAGACCCAAAGGAAGCAAGAATAAAGTGAAAACTCCGGTGGTCATCATTGATTATGCCGCTGAACTGGAGAAAAAAATCTCAGAGAAAAACACCTTGGAAGCAGATATTACAGCACTGGAGGCTGACGTTGATGGGCTGAAGGTGCAGCTCAAAGAGAAGAAGACTGCGCTGAAAGCGCTTGACAAGGACATTGCAGCATTGGAACAGAAAAAGTCCCGACAGGATGCTGAAGCGTTGAGGAAAGCCCAGAAAGAAGAAATCGACAAGGCGATTCAGCAACTTCTGGATGATGGGATGAGCATGGAAGAAGTTTTGAACAAGTTGAAAAGATAAAATTGCACCAATGCAGGGCTTTATTTGAGATTTGGGAGATTTTATGGCTGTTTTTGATTACGATGAGAGTTTCCAACAGGCAGAATATTATGAACTTTTAAATGTCTTGATGGAACGCTGGGAAACAGAAATTGTAGAATTCAAAGAAGCAAAGGGAGGATATTCGGAAGACAAAATAGGACAGTACTTTTCTGCAATCAGTAATGAAGCCAATCTGAAAAACCAACAATACGGATGGTTTGTGTTAGGCGTCAGCGAGGAACACACGAAGCATCCTGTTGGAACATCTTTTAAAAAAGGTGATCCTTCTCTCCTTGAAAAGTTCAAGTATGAAATTTCAAAATCCACAACAGATGCAATGTCTTTTTTGGACATTATTGAGCTGGAACCGATATATCAAGGGAAAAAATGTCGAGTGCTGATGTTTAAAATACCGGCAGCTGTTGCTGGTATACCAACAGAATGGAAAACACGATATTATGCGCGTAGCGGCGAAAGTTTGATTCCGCTTCAACAATATAAAATTGATATAATTCGCCATCAAGAACGGAGAGATTGGTCTCGTCAAATTTTGGTAGGCGCGACAATCAATGATTTGGATCCACGGGCAATCAATTTTGCAAGAATAAAATATAAAGAAAAAATGAACCGTCCTCACATTAATGAGGAAATAGATTCACTGTCCGATTTTGACTTTCTGTCAAAGATAAAACTAATTATAAATGGTCAAATAACCAATGCAGCAATGCTTTTATTGGGTAAAGAAGATCGAGATGTTTTATTTGAACGAGCCCCGCATATGATGTGGCGGTTAATAGCTGCAAATGGAGATATAAAAGATTATGAACTGTTCGGAATTCCATTTATTACAGTTACAGACAGAGTCTTTTCTAGAATTAGAAATTTGACGTATAGATATATGCCAAATCAACAAAGTTTGTTCCCGATGGAAACGGAACAGTATGATACATGGATGCTTCGAGAACTTTTAAACAATTGTATTGCACATTCCTATTATCAATCAGGCGAGCGAATTTATGTGAATGAATGTGAAGACAGCATTGTGATTACAAATCCTGGATCATTTCTTCCACAAACAGTTGAAGCTGTGCTACAGCCAACATACAATCCACCTTTTTATCGTAACCAACTTTTAGCTGATGCAATGGTTAAGTTTCATATGATTGATACTGCTACTAGTGGCATAAAAAAGGTGTATCGAATTCAAAAAGAAAAATTTTTCCCATTGCCGGATTATAATTTATCCAATGTGAATCAAGTTGCTGTTACTGTTTACGGCAAAATATTGGATGAAAAATACACACAACTTTTATACAAGAACAATGAAAGCCTTGATTTGGAAACAGTTTTTTTACTGGATAAAATTCAAAAGCACGTTCAAATCACAAAAGAACAAGCCGTACGATTAAAAAAGAGAGGACTTGTTGAGGGAAGATATCCCAATATATATGTGTCCTTTAAAGTTGCAAGTATGGTTGGGAAAAAGGCGGAATATGTTCATAACAAAGGGTTGGATGAAAATATCTGTAGACAATTAATCTTGGAGGCTTTGAAAAATGCCCCCACCACACAGCACGAATTATTGGAAGTTTTGGATGTGGGTGCATTGCCAGGACATTTGAGCACAGAACAAAAATCCAGAAAGTTATCTAATATCCTCCAAAAAATGAAAAAGGAAGGTCTGGTAAAACCTACTGGAAGCAGGCGGTATGCTGTATGGAGTTTAGTTTGAGAAGTTTGAGATTTAGTTTGAGATTTAGTTTGAGAAGTTTGAACCTCGGTTGACAACAAGCTCTTGAAAATAGCGATGATAAGACAAAAGCCAAGAATTTGACGTGCTACTGACGCGTAAAAACTTGGCTTTTTCTTACTTGACTTTATAAAACACCCGATTCCCAGTTTTTCTTGCTACCAAAAGCTCCATCTCGTGGAACTTCATTACGAACGTCCGGATCGTGGCATAGGCGGCATTGCGGAAGTCCTTCTCCAGCTGCTTGGTAGTGAACTCCTCTGTTCCGTAGGCAGACAGAACATACTCCCAGAGCAAGCGTTCTTTCTCGGTGATCTTTCCTTCTGCAAGAGCGGTCTGGTATACCTGAAGATCAGCCTGCGGCGGTGCCGCATCCACTTGCAGACGGTTATAGACTTCGTTGCAGAAATAGGACAGGAACGGTGTCACGTCCGTGTAGCCGGAGATGAGAGCATTCTTTTCGACACGGTCATAGGCCTTGTAGTAAGCTGCCTTGCTCTCAGCAATATACCGGGAAAACGGCGTAAACAGTGCCGCAGGATAACCCTGCTGGACAAGATACCAAAGGTGGAGCAGCCGTGCGGTGCGGCCATTGCCATCAAAATAGGGGTGATAGTATGCAAAGGCAAAGTGCAGGATCGCCGCCTTGTGCAGTTCGTTGATGCCGTCTTTAGCATTGGCGAAATCGACCAGTCGTTTCATGGCATCCGGGAGCTGTTGCGCCGGAAGTCCCTCCCGGCTTTCTTCGCCGTCTACAACATAGACAACATCGTGGCGGTAGAAATGGTCCGGCAACAGACGGTCTTCATCCGGCAGATAGTCGCCGGTGCTGATTTGGTACAGCTGATGCAAATTTTCTTCTGTGATCGTATTCTGGCGGTCGGCAATGAAGTCCAAACCACGCTTCATGCCATAGATTCGGGATTCTTCTTCATTGCGCGGGGCATAGCCATTCAGGATATGCCGGATGCTGTTGCGTGAGGAATGAGTGCTTTCAATCTGGAAGGTTGCATGGATCTCCTCAGTCATGGCCTGCAACCCAAAGGACTGATTGCTTGCAGGAGCAGAAAGAAGCTGCTTCATGCCGTTGGTGGAAATCCGAGCCAGATTGGGCAGATAGAACAGTTCATCACTGGAAAAATCGACTAACGGCAAAGACTGAGCGAAGTTCTGACGGAGTAGCTCTGTAAATTCATTGACACTGGAAACGGAATACTTATACTCCATCCGATCCAACTCAAACAGATGCTTGTCAGAAAGCATTTTTGCGAATTTTGCCCCATCCATTCCGATCACCTCGCGACTGATATAAATTGATATCAACTAATATCAATATACTGGCAACCAACCAAAAAGTCAAGCAAGTAAAGCTGATTCAGCCCTTACTCAATGTGCTTTCCCTTAAAATTGGCCGCATTTTAAGGGAAAAGCAGGGTGATTAAGGGATTCTGCTCTGAAAAAAGCCGGATGCCCAAGAAGGACAAGTATGTACGGCCAGTAGGCTTTGCCATGGAACTAATACAAATGATATTAGTTGGTATCAGCCGACTTCTGATATTCAGCCATAATCCTTCTTGCCCTGCCGCGGGTTGTATCCTCAAAAGTCTCATCTTCGCTGAAGCGCAGCCAGAAAGGATCTTCCATCAGGCAGGCATTGGTGCGCTTTACAATTTCCCATGCGTTGTAATTAGGCAGGCCCATCATCTCCAGAATCTCTTTGCAGTCCATCCGATTCCGGGGAAAAATGCGTTTCTTTGCCCAGACGACTACATCGATCAGCGGCACCTTGCGGCTGTTTCCAATAAAGAGGTTCAAAGGCAGGTCGTACTGTAGCACGCCCTCATTGGCGCAGAGATACTGTCCATCTTCGCTCAGATGGGCGATTTCCCGCTCGTCGAACATCAGCTTCAGGTAAGCCATATTTATACGCTCCTTAATAATTCTTTCTTCATGTGAGGAATCGCCCCATACCGACCTTGTAAATAGCCCTTGGAGATGTTCTCACCTTTCCGGGGAGAGAACTCGGTCAGGGCGTAAATATCGGTCTGCATGGTCTTTTCGTCCTTTTCGGCAAACCAGATCTGATCGCGCCGCAGCAACGTCAGGTCGAGAAGTCCGGTATCGTGCGTGGTGAAGATGAGTTGTGCATGGTTTGTATTGATAGCGGCATCCTGCACCATCTCGATCAGATGCCTTGTCAGCAGCGGGTGCATACTGGATTCGATCTCGTCTACTACCAAAACAGAGCCTGCTTCTAGTGCCGCAAGCCACATACCGATGCGAGAGAAGAAACGCTGTGTCCCAACGGATTCCTGACCCAACGGGAGCCAGAAACCCTTAGAAGTGCCATCTTCGGCATCGAGAGTGTGCAGTGCGGAAATGATAGGCTCTTCCTTGGAGCCTGTAATGCGGATGTCCTTGATACCGAGGTCTACATACAGCATTTCATGCAGGATACGTCTCTTTTCAGAGCCGCCCTGCCGGATGGCAGACAAGGTAGCATCCAGCCGCATTTCGGTTCCCATAAAGCCTGTCAGCTTTTCAAAGAACCACAGATACGCTTTTTCGGTCTGGGGGCAGTTCCACTCGTTCGAGCTGGACAGATAAAGGCGGTTTTCAGCAGTTCGTCCAGAAAGTGTAAGCTGTTCTTGGATGTTTTCACGAAATTGGTAGCTATTTCCCACTCTGGAAAAAATCAATGCTTCCCGGCCATTCGGCCAGTGGTAGAGATATTCGGTCAGGACTTTGGACTTGTCAAACGAGAACCCATAGGCATACTTGATGCCGCCATAAAAATAGATGGCTTCAAAGCTGGTCGGCTGTGTAGGCTGGTCAGTGAAAGCAAACGGCTCCTGCGGAAGGGACTCGCCTTTCAGCAGCTTGGCATATCGGCCACAGACCACCATTTCCCGCATGAGCAGGAGGGCATGGAGAACATTGCTCTTTCCGGCTGCATTTGCGCCGTACAGTGCCAGCACAGGCACAAGCTGTTTCTTCTCGTCCGGCGAAATCAGGCAATCAGACAGACTTTTATCCGTAGATGCTTTCAAGCTGATAATAGCCGTGTCCTTGATGGAGCGGTGGTTGGTGACTGAAAATTGAAGCAGCATCGCGATTCCTCCCAGATGATTTTCTGAATCTAGTGTACTCTATTCTGGGCAGAAAGTCAAATTTTGATTTTGAAATTTGCAAATATTCCGCAAAAATCGAGAATAAAATCTAGAATATCGGCTTTTGATACCGTTCAGATGCTATCAGGAATCATTCTGCATACACGACTTCCCTCACCACTACCTCTTCAGCCTGCGCTTTCAGCCCATTCATGTGCGCCACCCAGAGAAGCTGTGCGCGCTCTTTGTCCGGCGCAGGGTACTTGTCTAACAGAGTGGTCATCGTGCGTTCCAGCCACTCGCAGGCTGTTTTCTGGACATCCTGCAAATGCGGCCAGAGCGTGCCGTTCAGCAACATCCGGCTGTACAGCACAGGACGCTGATTCTTGAGATAGGCCAGCCGCATCCGACTATACTTGCCCAGCAGTTCGGTATCATCGGTCTGCGGCAGGGTGAACAGGGGCAGCTGATACTCCCCAACCTGTGCGTAATGGATCTCGGTGCGGACGGCGTTCGTGTTCTTCATGGAAATTCTCCTTTGTACTTTCAACGTGTTTTGCGGTCTTTGTGGAAAACGGTGTTCACTCCTTCCGGCTCTGCGCGGTCAGCCAGTTACCCTGCGCCTGATAGTAGTGCTCCATCGTGGTGGGGGCGTTCAGGATGGTGGTGCGCAGATAGGCCATGATGTTCTTGATAGGCTGGGTGGTGTTGGACATCACATCGAAGATGTACTCAATGTGTTGGCTGGTCAGCTTGTCCAGCCGCAGCCGGATGGCTTTGGTGGTCTGCGGCTGTTTGCCGACATACTGGGTCTGCCGAGGACAGCAGTACATCTCCACAATGTTGTCCAGCAGTTCCTCCAGCTTGTCGGGGTCGTACCGCTGGGCAAGAGTGTCAATCTCCAGCCGTTCCCGAAACTCCTCCCGCACCTGTGCTTCCATCTGGTCAAAATCTGCGGATTCGTCTGTCTGCCCTGATAGATTAGTACTTTGTCTTTTAGTATTTTGTTTATTAGTATTTTGTTGTGTTGGATTCTCCAACGTTGGAAAACCCGACATTGGATTTTCCGATGATGGTGAATTTGGCACTGGAGCAGGGCGTTTTTCAATCCGTTCTTTCTGCGGCAGTTCAAAGACTTCATAGTTGTAGTCAATAATGCGGCCACGGGCATCACGGACTTTGCTCCGACACAGATACCCGCCATCTTCCAGTTCGTGAACCGCACTTCTCACACTGTCGATGCCATCCCTGCACCCGGTTGTCAGCCCTTTCAGGCTGTAATCCCAATCGTCCGGCAGGGAGAGCATATAGGACAGCAGTCCCTTGGCTTTCAGGGACAGTCTCTTATCCTGCAGGTGGTGGTTGCTCATAACGGTGTAGTTGACGTTTTTATTGACGCGGAATGTTGACATGGCGGCTTCCCTTTCAGCCCAATGCGGGCAAGAGAAAACGCAGCATCTCCCGGCTTTCGGGAAACGCTGCGTTCAGACAGGGAAGCCTGCTGTGAGCTGGCACAGCAACGGCAGCACTGCATATTTCTAACGGACATCTAACACAACTACACCTGAAATGCAGCCGCTGACGACCTGTGTGAAAAAGGCTTTTTCTAACGTCATTTCGCAAAAAGCGGCTGATTTTTGCCTGCAAATTGCGGTGTGACGTGCCTTTTGGAAGGTTACAAGAATGCCCTCAGCTGCCAATGACAGCCGCGAGGGACCAGCTTCATCCAACAATTTTAAAGACTCGAAATCGTTTTGTCCTTAATCGGGCACGTGGGTTCGAATCCCACCATCTCCGCCAATAAAAGGCACCGGCTCAGGCTGGTGCCTTTTTTGCGGCAAAGATGGTGCGGATGAGAACAGGGCGGCGGCCCGCAGGCCGCAAGCAATCAGCCCTGCGGGCTGTTGCTTAGCCCGCGGGAGAATGCCCACCATCTCCGCCAATAAAAGGCACCGGCTCAGGCTGGTGCCTTTTTTGCGGCAAAGATGGTGCGGATGAGAACAGGGCGGCGGCCCGCAGGCCGCAAGCAATCAGCCCTGCGGGCTGTTGCTTAGCCCGCGGGAGAATGCCCACCATCTCCGCCAGAAGTCGCAGATTCAAACGGATCAGCGGCAGGGTGCGGCTGCTGGTCTTGTTCTTCATTACATCACTGACCCCTGGGCAGCCATCTGCATTAATCAAAATGGTCATGTGTGTTCCTCCATCACCCAGCGAAAAGCCTTTGCCGTACGCAAATCAGCGTCCTTAAAGTGTCCACCGCTGTTCCATTCAAGGGTGCAGTCTGCGCCACGCTCTGTAAGCCGACTGTGCAGCGTGCGGATATTATCCCCTACCGCAGCCATGATGGTGTTTTTCGTGCGCTCTTCCTTGTCGCCAAGGCTTAGATAAATGTGCTGTGCCTGTATCGGGTGCTGCTGTTCAAACTCCATCCAGCCCGGAAACCACACAGAGGGAGAAGCGGCGGCGACACCGTAGAACAAATCGGTCTGGGTGGATGCCCACAAAGCGAACAACCCGGCCAGCGAGTAGCCGCCCAGAATGATCTTGACGTTTTTCGGGAGAGGAAACTGCTGCTCCAGTGTGGGAATGACCTGCTCCGTCAGAAAGCGCAGGGTGTCCCCAGCTTTGCCGCCGAAGCCTTGCTTTCCCCACACGGCAGGGGCTTTCCACGGAGAAAGCGCATCGTTCCAGCTTTCCACCGGGATAGCTGCGAATAGAAAATTCTGGATGCTTTGTGCGATCGCTGCCACTTCATAATCCATACTTTGCAGCTCATGCTCACCTGTCATTTGGAGCAGCAAGTATTCTGCATTAGTCCCGCCGTAAATGCGGCAAGGTCTGTTCCCGATTTGCATTGTCTGTGCTGTCACTGCGGCATCCTCCCGAAAAAAATTTGATAAGCCCAGTATAGCAACTAAAAAATCGTTTTGCAATTCAAACGGTTTTCAGAGCAGACGCAAGCGGCACGGAGGTACATTCCCCTCTGCTCTCTGGCAAATTACAGCGCGGATGTGATATAATGGAGAAAAAACACCGGGGAACGGCACAAAAGAAGGAGGCTGGCATGATGGGGCAGAGACAGCAGGAACAGGTTCGGAGAGGCTGTGCGGTGGGCACCGTGGTGCTGTTGGCATGGCTGTGCCGGGTGCTTCCGCTGGAGGGCCTGCCCTCCGGCCTGCAGGAAGCCTGCGGCATCCTCCGGAGCCTGCTGTATCTGAGCCTGTTCGCAGGGTGGGGGATCTCCCTGTACAACCGCACGGTGCATCCGCAGGTGCGGCGGCTGCTGCTGAACGTGGATCTGTTGATGCTGTTTTGGATCCTTGTGCGCACCCTGCGGTTCCAGCTGAACACTTCCCCGGGGCTTTTTTGTTGGCCGCACAGCCCGTTCCGGCAGAAAAAAAACAGGGCTGCTCCACATCTCTGTGGGGCAGTCCTGTCTGGCTGCGCGGGTCGGCGCACGGGCTTCCGGGGTTTCCGGAAGGGTGCGGCTCAGCGCGCGGTTTTCTTTTCCTCCGGAGCCTCCGGGTTGTTTTCCAGGTTCAGCTCGGGCATCAGCTCGTTGCTGATGATGGTCAGCATCTGTTCCAGCTTCTTCACGTCCTCTTTGGGAAAGCGCTTGTTCACCCGCTGGACCACCGTGCTCAGGTAGGAGTAGCTGATGTTGTAGTAGTCGATATACTTCTGGGTGGGCCGCAGGTGATACTCCCGGCGGTCGGTGGTGGACTGGATCTTTTCCACATAGCCCTTGCGCACCAGCGAGCCGATCTTATACGCCGCGTTGGGGGTGGAGATCTGCATCATCCGGGAAAACTCCGCAATGGTGGGCTCCCCCATGGCCATAATGCCCTCCATGCAAAAGGATTCCACCGTGGTCAGGGTCGCCTCACGGGTGGCAAAGCGCTGGAACACGTTCTGGTAGAAATGGAGCTTGAACTTGGTATAGACATCGTTGAATGCTTTTTCCAGCATGGTACGGTCTCCCTTCGAACACTCAATTTCCTTTAGTATATCACGCTTTGGTCTTTTTGCCCAGCTTTACGCGCAGAATGTTCAGCACCACCAGCTCCAGCACAATGGCAACGCCCAGCAGGATCAGCGAGGTCCACAGGCTGGCGCTGCTGCCCAGGAACATCTGGGTCAGGCCGGTGATCACATAGCACGCGGCGGAACAGGATGCGGCGGTAATGGCGTAGGGCAGCTGGGTGGAAACATGGTTCACATGGCTGCAATGCGCACCGGCAGAGGCCATGATGGTGGTGTCGGAAATGGGAGAGCAGTGGTCGCCGCACACAGCACCGGACAGGCAGGCTGCAATGGAGACCACCAGCATCTCGCCCTGCGGGAAAGCGTGGCAGACAATGGGGATCAGGATGGAGAAGGTGCCCCAGGAGGTGCCGGTGGCAAAGGCCAGGAACACCGCCACCAGGAAGATGATGACCGGCAGCAGGTACTGCAGGGCGGCAGCGGAGCCGCCCAGCAGGTTGGCAACGTAATATTTTGCACCCAGCAGGTTGGTCATGCCGGAAAGCGTCCAGGCCAGGGTCAGGATCAGCATGGGGCTGACCATGGCCTTGAAGCCCTCGGGGATGCAGGCGGCAAAATCCTGGAACGTCATCACGCTGCGGACACGGTAGAACACAAAGGTGAACATCAGGGCAATGCTGCTGCCCAGCACCAGACCGGCGGAGGCGTTGCAGTCGGAGAAGGCGGTGATGAAGTCCACGCCCTCAAAGAAGCCGCCGGTGTAGATCAGGCCAAGGATGCAGGCCGCGATCAGCACCAGCACCGGGGCCACCAGATCAATGACATGGCCGTGGGCATCGTCCCCGGCATCCACATCGTCACCGTAGGGGCGGTCGGCCGTGGTGAAAAGGTCGCCGGCCCGGGCGTTGTCCTCGTGCTGCTTCATGGAGCAGTAGTCCGTGCCCGTGAAGATGAGGAACAGGCTCATCACAATGGTCAGCAGGGCGTAATAGTTGTAGGGAATGGTGCGCAGGAACATGGTAAAGCCGTTGATGCCGGAGCCTTCGGGCACGCTGGAGGTAACGGCGGCGGCCCAGCTGGACACCGGCGCAATGATGCACACCGGGGCGGCAGTGGAATCAATGAGGTAGGCCAGCTTTGCGCGGGAGACCTTCTGCCGGTCGGTCACGGGGCGCATCACGGAGCCCACGGTCAGGCAGTTGAAGTAGTCGTCCACAAAAATGAGCACGCCCAGAATAAGGGTGGCAAACTGTGCCCCGGCCCGGGTGTGGATGTGGGTGGAGGCCCAGCGGCCAAAGGCGGCGCTGCCGCCGGCCTTGTTCATCAGGGCCACCAGAATGCCCAGCATCACCAGAAAGACCAGAATGCCCACGTTGCTGCTGTCAGAGAGCTTGGCGACCATGCCGCCGTCCTCGTTGAAGAACAGGGTGGTGACCGCCAGCTCCAGGTTGCCGTTGGCAAAGAGCAGCGCGCCGGTGGCAATGCCCACCAGCAGGGAGGTGTAGACCTCCTTGGTGTTCAGGGCCAGCACAATGGCCACCACCGGCGGCAGCAGGGAAAGCATGGAGCTGTACACCGCGGGGGCGTAGCTGGCCGGGTCGGCAATGGTGCCGGGGGTGGCTGCGGTGCACCACAGCAGCAGGGCAAACACCAGCAGTGCCCCCACCCAGGAGAGATTTGTCTTTTTCATAAATGATTCCTCACTTGATTTTTTGTCCCGGCCCGGGGCAGACTATCCCTATTGCAAACGGAAAGGGGGCCGCCGCCACGCCGGATTATAAAGCGCTGTATTTTGAGCTGTTCCGCGCCAACGAACAGGCCATCCGCCTGCTGACCGCCGCCCAGCAAAAGGCGGAAGCGCAGGTGATGGAAGAGGACAGAGAGCCGCTGTATATGCACGGCCAGCCTGCCCACAATGCCAAAGGCTCCCCCTTTGGGGGAGCTGGCAGCGCCAACGGCGCTGACTGAGAGGGCGAGGCCGTTACCCCTTCTTCGCCTCTGCCTTTGCGGCAAACTTGGCGTTGTTGATGATGAACCGCTCGTGCACGCCGCCGCCCACGGGGCCCTTCTCGTCGTGCAGGGAGACCTTGAACACCAGCTTGCGGCCCTCCACAGCGGTCAGCTCGCTCTCGCAGGTCACGGTCATGCCAACAGGGGTGGGGGCGCTGTGCTCCAGCTCCAGCCGGGTGCCAACGGTGCCGCAGCCCTCGTCCAGCGCGGCGGCAACGCTCATCCAGCAGGTTTTTTCGGCCAGTGCCACCAGCGCGGGGGTGGCAAACACGTCCAGCGTGCCGCTGCCCATGGTCTTTGCAGTGTTCTCGGAAGTAACGGCGACACTCTGCTCGCCGCGGATTCCAGCTTCCAACATAAAAATACGTCCTTTCCAGATGCCCGAAGGCGAAAATTTTGAAATACATTGTTAGAATACCACACTTTTGGCACAGATGCACCTGTTTGGGCGTTTTTTTCTGCAAATCTCCCCTCCGACCCCTGTTCTCCCTTCATTTTGCCGAAAGTTCGGTGGAATTTTTTGTAAAAATGCCAAAAATTCCAAAATCACTTGACGGAGACGTGGGGGGGGGGGGTAAACTATAGAATGGAATCCGTGTCCTTGCGATTTTACGACGGCACGGAGGGGTATTTTTTGGAATAATATGAGGTGATTAGTATGAGACAAAAACGGAAACTTCTCAAAGCGGTATCGCTTACGGTCGTGTCGGCAATTGCGGCGCTGGCACTCCTGACCGGCTGCGGCGGGGATGCCGGTGGCTCCCCCACCCCTCCGGCATCGTCCGGGAACCCTGCGTCCAGCACTCCCTCCGGCGGGGATGGAGGGTCGGAGCCTGACCCTGATCCTAATCCGGACCCGGGTGAAGATCAGGAAACGCTGGTCACGCAGGATCAGATCGACTGGGAGTATACCACCAATGGTTCCGGAGTGACGCTGACGGGCTATCATAGCAAGAGCAGAAGCGTCCTGAAACTGACCGGCGATGTGAATATCCCCGAAACGGTCGGCGATAACCTGACGGTCACGGCGATCGGAGAAAATTTCCTGTATGGTTGCAAAACCGTAACCAGCGTGAAGCTCCCGGAGACCATCACAGAAATCGGCGAGTACGCGTTCGGCGAATGCAATGCACTCGCAAGCATCAATTTCCCCAATGGTCTGAAGAAGATTGGAGCATATGCCTTTATTGCTACAAATCTGTCGAGTGTCCGTATTCCGGAAGGGATAGAAGCAATTGAAAACTGGACATTTGGTTTTTGCAAGAATCTGCAGGAGCTGTCACTGCCGACTACCTTAAAAACGATCGGTGAATGTGCATTCAAATCGACTGCACTGACATCGGTGACGATCCCGAAGGGGGTAACGAAAATCGGAGCCTGTGCGTTTGCAACGGAAACCGGTAATACAGAACGGGGCCCCCTTACCAGCGTGACGCTGCCGGACACGCTGCAAGAAATCGGCGCTGCAGCATTCAGTTACACCAACCTGACCAGCATTGACATTCCGGACAGTGTGACTGTGATCGAACAGGAAGCATTTGAGTTCTGTGATAAACTGCAGGAAGTAAAACTGTCGGCGAACTCGAAACTGCAGAAAGTCGAAATGGATGCTTTTTACGGTACGGGGGTGACGAGCATCAACCTTCCGACAACGGTGACCACAATCGGCAGTGGTGCATTTTCGAACTGTCCTTCTCTTAGGAGTATTTATATCCCTGCGGGAGTGAATCGGCTGTACGAAAACACCTTTAACCGGTGCGATGCACTTCAGACGATTTCCTACGGCGGAGATAAGTCGCAACTGGTTTATCTGAAATTTTCTGATGATGTGGCCGATAAGAAACCGGATTGGGACACGAAGATCAGGGATCACCAGTCCCCGTTTGCAACGACTTCCCTCTTCTCCCTTTTCTGATTGAAGCAACCCGCTATGGGGCTGCCGCGCCTGTGTGCGCGGCGGCCCCTTTTTGTTTGCCCCAAAACGCCTGCTGTTTGCAAATTAAAACTGCAAATTTCTTGCGTTTTGCGGTTTGTTTTAACTATTTTGAAAAGTGGACAGAAAACTTTGCAAAACCCCTTGACAGAAGCTTTTCTGCATGATAACATGAACACATGAACAGACGTTCATGTAAAGCGCGGCAAAAGGAGAACGGACATGATCGGATTGGAGCAGGTGACCCCGGCGGGGCAGGAAAACACGGAACCGGTGGTGATGCCGGATGACGAGGTGCTGTATGAGCTGGCCGACCTGTTCCGGGTGTTCGGTGACTCCACCCGCATCAAGATCTTATATGCGCTGCATGACAATGAGCTTTGCGTGCAGGACATTGCCAATGCGGTGCAGCTGAGCCAGTCGGCAGTGAGCCACCAGCTCCGGGTGCTCAAGGACACCAAGCTCGTGCGCTTCCGCCGGGATGGCAAAACCGTTTACTATGCACTGGATGATGACCATGTGAGAAGCATCCTCTCCATGGGCATGGACCACATTGAGGAGTAAACGGAAAACGCAGTACAAAGCCTCCGGGCACACAAGGCGCGCCTGAGAGGCCTACATAAAATAAAGAGAGGTACCTATGATGAAGAAGACCTACAAGATCGAAGTTGACTGCGCAAACTGCGCCCAGAAGATGGAGGATGCCGCCAACACCGTTGCAGGTGTGGCACAGGCTACCGTCAGCTTTATGACCCAGAAGATGAAGGTCGAGTTTGCTGAGGGTGCAGACCCCCACGATACCATGGTGAATGTTCTGGCTGCCTGCAAAAAGGTCGAGGATGACTGCGAGATCTTTGATATCTGAGGAAACAGGGGTTTGTAACTCCGGTACGGCTCCCCTGCGGGGGAGCTTTTTGTGGCACATTTTTCGGGCAGAACGGCCCAAAAGCCGGTGTGGGAAACTGTGGAAAAGAAAACGGGTTTTCAACAGTTTCCACCGGGTTTTCAACAGCCTCTGCGAAAAAGTGCAAAAAGAAACGCGAAAAAGCAGGTTTTCTCCGGGAAAAGTCCGTGGAAAACTCAGGGGAAAACGTGGAAAAGTCTATCCCGTAGGGAAAACCTGTTGAATCTACCCCGCCCGCCGCGGCGCATTGCGGCCCAGAACCCAGAAAAAAGGAGAGTACAGATATGAATAAAAAGCAGAAGAAGAACCTGTACCGGATCATTGCTGCTCTGGTGCTGGTGCTCATCCTCAAATTGCTGCCCCAGTTCCCCACGCCGGTGGAGCTGCTGCTCTACTGCATCCCCTATCTGGTGGTCGGCTGGGATGTGCTCCGCAAGGCACTGCTGGGCATCAAGAACCGCCAGCCCTTTGACGAGTGCTTCCTGATGGCTGTTGCCACCGTGGGCGCGTTTGCGCTGGGCGATTATGTGGAGGGCTGTGCCGTTATCATCTTCTACCAGATCGGCGAGCTGTTCCAGAGCGTGGCCGTGGGCAAGAGCCGCCAGAGCATTTCCAGCCTGATGGATATCCGCCCCGATTACGCCAACGTTGAGGACGAGGACGGCAAACTGGAGCAGGTGGACCCCGATGATGTGGAGGTGGGCACCGTGATCGTGGTCCAGCCCGGCGAGCGGGTGCCCATTGATGGCATCATCGTGGAGGGAACCTCTGCCCTGAACACTGCCGCCCTGACCGGCGAGAGCCTGCCCCGGGATGTCCGCTCCGGCGATGAGGTCATCAGCGGCTGTGTGAACATGACCGGCCTGCTGAAGGTCCGGACCACCAAGGAGTTCGGCGAATCCACCGTTTCCAAGATCCTCGACCTTGTGGAAAATTCCAGCATGAAGAAGGCCCGCACCGAGAACTTCATCACCCGCTTTGCCCGGGTCTACACCCCCGCCGTCTGCTACGGCGCACTGGCGCTGGCCTTTGTTCCCCCCATCGTTCTGCTGCTGATGGGCCAGCCCGCCCGCTTCGGTGACTGGGTCTACCGCGCCCTGACCTTCCTGGTCATCAGCTGCCCCTGCGCTCTGGTCATCTCCATCCCGCTGAGCTTCTTCGGCGGCATCGGCGGTGCGTCTGCCTGCGGCATCCTGGTCAAGGGCTCCACCTATCTGGAGGAGCTGGCCCGCACCGGCATCGTGGTGTTTGATAAGACCGGCACCCTGACCCAGGGCACCTTCAAGGTGGTGGGCATCCACCCCGAAAACGGCGTGACCGGGGATGCCCTTGTGGAAGCCGCCGCACTGGCCGAGAGCTGGTCCAAGCACCCCATCTCCCTGAGCATCAAGAACGCTTACGGTAAGGACATTGACCCCAGCCGTGTGACCGATGTGCAGGAGCTGGGCGGTCACGGCGTGACCGCAAAGGTGGACGGCAAAACCGTCGCTGCCGGCAACGCCCGCCTGATGGCAAAGCTGGGCCTGACGGTTCCCGAGATCACTGAGCCGGGCACCATTGTCCATGTTGCCATGGAGGGCAGATACGCAGGTTATCTGCTCATCGCTGATGTGGTCAAACCCCACAGTGCCGCTGCCATCAAGGGCCTGAAACAGGCTGGTGTCCGCAAGACGGTCATGCTGACCGGCGACGCGGAGCCTGTGGCAAAGGCCGTTTCCGCCGAGCTGGGGCTGGATGAATACCATGCTGGCCTGCTGCCCGGCGACAAGGTGGACCAGATCGAAACGCTCCTGGCCGCAAAGCAGCCCAAAGAAAACCTCGCCTTCGTGGGCGACGGCATCAACGATGCCCCGGTTTTGTCCCGTGCCGATGTGGGCATCGCCATGGGTGCTCTGGGCTCCGATGCTGCCATTGAGGCCGCTGACGTTGTCCTGATGGACGATGACCCGGCCAAGATCGCGCTGGCCATGCGCATTGCCCGCCGCACCCTGCGCATCGTGTATCAGAACATCGTGTTTGCTTTGGCAATCAAGTTTGCCTGCCTGGTGCTGGGTGCGCTGGGTCTGGCCAGCATGTGGACCGCCATCTTCGCCGATGTGGGCGTGATGGTGCTGGCCGTGCTGAACGCCACCCGTGCCCTGTACACCAAAGATCTTGCAAAAAAGAATGTGCAGTGACCGTGCTTTCTGCCCCCGCCTGAGTGCTGATGCCCCGGCGGGGGCTTTTCGCTGCCGGTGAATTGCATTCTGCCCGGAGTGATGGTACAATAGGACACAGTGACTCCCGCCGCCGGACGTTTTTCCGGCAGATAGATGGAAGAAAGAAGGCTTTTTATTATGAGCATGAACACGGTTCCTGAGCGTCTGGCTGCCCTGCGGGCTGCCATGAAGGCCAACGGCGTGGACGTTTATCTGATCCCGGTGGGTGACCCGCATTCCAGCGAGTACCTGCCCGACCATTACACCTCCCTGACCTATTTCTCCGGCTTCCACGGCGAAAACTCCAACTTCGTCGTCACCCCTACCGAGAGCGCTGTCTGGGCAGACGGCCGCTACTTTGTGCAGGCGGAAAAGGAGATCGCCGGTACCGAGATCCAGCTGATGCGGATGGGTGAGCCGGGCGTGCCCACCGTGGAGGAATACTGCGGCAAGGTGCTGCCTGAGAACGGCGTGCTGGGCCTGTGCGGCCTGACCGCTTCCTGCGGGCTGGTGCGCGGCGTGCAGAAGAAGCTGGATGCCAAGAAGGGCACCATCAAGACCCTGAACCTTGAGGATGAGCTGTGGACCGAGGGCCGCCCCGCCCGGCCTGCCACCCCGGCATGGATCCTGCCCAAGGAGTATGCAGGCTTCTCCCCTGCCGAAAAGCTGGAGCGCCTGCGCGGCAAGCTCAAGGAGCTGGGCTGCACCGCACAGCTGGTGGGCAAGCTGGATAATCTGGCCTGGCTGCTGAACCTGCGTGCCATGGATATCCAGTGCACCCCCTATGCCATGTCCTACTGCTATGTGACCCCGGAGCGCGCGGTGCTCTTCATCAACACTGCACGTCTGGGTGCGGAAGCTGCTGCAGAGCTCAAGGCCAACGGCGTGGAGATCCAGGAGTACGATGACGTGCTCAAGTTCCTGGCCGCTGAGACCGAGCCCCAGACCGTGCTGGCCGACCCTGCATCCGTGAACTTTGCCGTTTACGAGACCCTGCAGAACAACGCCGCCCTGACCGTGAAGGATGAGGCCGACCCCCTGCTGCCCATGAAGGGCGTGAAGAATGAGGTCGAGCTGGCTCACGACCGCGAAGCCCATCTGCGGGATGCGGTTGCCATGGTGCGGTTCCAGAAGGAGCTGGAAGAGCGTCTGGCTGCCGGGGAAGAGCTGACCGAACTGACTGTGGACGAGATCCTCCACAAGTACCGCTCCGCACAGGACAAATTCATCGTGGAGAGCTTTGGCACCATTGCCGCCTACGGTGGAAACGCTGCCATGATGCACTACCACGCCACCGAGGAGGACCATGCCAAGCTGGAGCGCAAGGGCTTCCTGCTGGTGGACAGCGGTGCCACCTATCTGGACGGCACCACCGATATTACCCGCACCTACCCGCTGGGTGAGCTGACCGAGGACGAAAAGCTGTTCTACACCTGGACCCTGCAGTGCCACATCGACATCGCAAAGGCTGTCTGGCTGAACTACTGCGACGGCCACATGCTGGATACCATCGCCCGTGAGCCGCTGTGGCGGCACCTCATCAACTACCGCTGCGGCACTGGCCACAGCGTCAGCTTTGTGGGCAACGTCCACGAGGGTCCCCACGCCCTGAACGGCCGCAACACCACGGTGTTCCAGCCGGGCATGATCATCACCGATGAGCCGGGCGTGTACGAGGCCGGTCAGGTGGGCATCCGCATTGAGAACGAGCTGGAGTGCTACCACAAGGCCGACAACCAGTACGGCACCTTCCTGGCCTTCCGTCCGCTGACCTTTGTGCCCATTGCCACCTCTCCTGTGGTACCCGGTGTCCTGACCCGGGACGAGCTGGACTGGCTGAACGCCTACCACCGCGAAGTGTTTGAGAAGCTGGCTCCCCGCCTGAATGAAGAAGAGCGGGATTGGCTGGCAAAGAAGTGCGCTGCCATCGGAGCATAACCACAAAAAAGGGAGACCCCGCAGGGGGTCTCCCGATTTTGGTTTATTCTTTCCGGTTTTTCCAATATTCCTTGGCTTCCTCAATGATCTTTTTGAAGGGGCCGGAGGGGTAGGTGCTCTCGGCGATATCCACCAGGAACTTATACAGCTGGGGCCGCACCTCCTCGTACATCCCAAGGCGGGTGTAGAGGTCTTTATAATACCGGAACGTCTGGATCTTGTTCTGCACGATGGAGGCCGGGTTGATCTGGGTGTGGCAGATGCTCTGGGGATTCTGGACGTAGTAGTAACCGGCTTTGTCAATGGAGACGAAGGTCTCGGCATACTGGATATACTGCATGTTGAACACCAGATCCTCGGCCCATTTCAGCTCGCTGGTGAACTGGATGTCATTGCCGGTGAGCAGGATGCGGCGGTAGAGCTTGTTCCAGAGCACACTGTAAAAGTAGGAGGCGGGCTTGTCCATCAGCCGCAGGGCAAAGGTGTCCTTGTCGTAGACCCCGGCGGGCAGGAAACCGTATTCCCGCACCTCAGGGGGCCGGGCAACACTCATCACGCCCAGATTGTCCTCCAGCTTTTCCAGCACCTGCTCGGGCTTTGTGGCCCCGGCGGGGATTACCATCTTGTAGGGCGCAATCACAAGATCTGCGTGGTGCGTCTCGGCGGCTTCCACCAGATGCTGGGTGAAGTCCGGGTCGATGTAGTCATCGCTGTCCACGAACTGGACATACTCGCCCCCGGCCAGCTTCAGGCCCAGGTTGCGGGTGTCGGACACGCCGGAGTTCTCCTTGTCCACCAGCACGATGCGGCTGTCCTTGGCGCGGAACTCCTCACACACGGGCAGGCTGTGATCCTTGGAGCCATCGTTCAGGATGATGAGTTCAATGTTTTTATAGGTCTGGTTCAGGATGCTGCCGATGCAGCGGGCCAGATGATTCTGAGCGTTGTATACGGGCAGGATGATGCTGACGAGCGGCTGATCCATGGCGGTGTCCCCCATTTCTTTTTTCGTCCATAATACTCCCTCACGGCGCAAAAATCAAGCGCTGTGCAGAGAGAAAGGAGGAGCGGATATGATCTTTCACATTGCGGTGTGCAGCCCGGACCCTGTGCTGCGGGGCCGGGTGCAGCGCCACTGCATGGAATATTATGCCCGCCGGGCCGATGCCTGCATCGTGGAGCAGCTGGAAAGCACGGCGGCCCTGCTGCGGCAGGAGGAAGCGGGCTCCCGGTACGAGCTCTACCTCATCGAGCTGCCTGCCGCCAACCCGTGCAGCGGCCTGCAGGCGGCGGCAGAGCTGCGCCGCCGGGGTGTGCGGGCCCCGCTGGCCTTTCTGGCCCACACCACGGCCTATGCCTACGAAGCGTTCCGGGTGGACGCGATGCAGTACCTGCATATCCCGTTCCGTCCGGAGCAGCTGACAGCCCTGCTGGACCGGGCCACCGAGCCGGAATACGGCCCGGTCATCCCGGTCACCACGGCCATGGGCCTGCGGGCCCTGCCCTTTGCGGACATCGAGTATCTGGAATGCACCCACCATGTGGTGCACTACCACCTTGCCAGCGGCGAGGACGTGGCCTCTCTCTCCCTGCGGGTCCCCTTTTCCGAGGTGGCAAAGCCCCTGCTGGCCGATGCCCGTTTTCTGCAGCCCCACCGCTCCTATGTGGTCAACCTTGCCGCCGCCGCCCAGCTCTCCTCCGGGGAGCTCTGGATGCGCAGCGGGGCACGGGTGCCCATCCCCCGGGGACGTGAGCCCGCCGTAAGGGCGGCGTTCCGGGCGTTTCTGGAAGGGTAAGGTGTCTTACAGGAGCAGCTCGTTTTCTTTGCGGTCGGAGCAGCGGGCTCTCAGGAAATCGGTCACCCGCGCAACAATGGCGGCATCCACAGACCGGGCGTGAACCGGACAGCGGGAAACACAGCGCATACAGGTAATGCACTTGGACGGATCGGTAACGGTGAAATCGTTGTAGGAGATCGCGCCAACAGGGCATTCCCGTGCGCAAAGCCCGCAGGAAATGCAATTGGCATTGACAGTGGGAATCAGCCCGGCCCGCTTTTCTTTGCAGTGATGCTCTCCGGGAATTGGTGGGCAGGTATCGGAGCCGGAAGTGAATTTTTCGAGGATCTGCTTGCCGAAAACGGCCAGCTGCTGGCAATCGGCATCGTCCGGACGGCCGACGGCAAATTCAGGCAGCAGACTGTGTGCCGCAACGGCAGAAACTGTGGCAATGGGCTGGAACCCGGCGTTCCGGGCATAGTCTTCCATCTGAGCAAGGGTGTTATCAACGGCACGGTTGCCGTAGACCGCCGCCAGGGCGCAGCGGGCACCATTGCCCTGTAAGAGCGCCAGACGGTCCAGAGCGGGCTGAGGTGCCATGGCTTCAAAAGCTGGCATGGCAATCAGAACGAGGTCATCTGCGCTGAATGGAATGGCAGGTGCTGTAAAGTTCTGTGCGGACAAGTCAACAGTCTGCACATTCGGCCAGGTCTCGGTGAGCGCCTTTGCAACACGTTCCGTGCCGCCGGTGGGGCTGAAAATGAGTTGGAAGCAGTTCATAAGAAAATCCTCCTTGATGTAAAAAATAAAACTACATCTTAAAATGGAGTATACCACTGAAAAGATGTAGTGTCAATATTTACATCGGAAAGAAGATGCGATAAAATAAGAGAGGGAGGGCTGCGCCTATGCACATCAGCAATAAATGTTCCGTTGCGGTTCACTGTCTGGTTTTTCTTTCAGAGTACGGTGAAAAGGAAAAAGTGACCAGTGAACTGCTTTCATGTTCGACAGGGTGCAACCCGGTCACCATCCGCAATATTCTCAGTGCCCTGAAAAAAGACGAGATCATCACGGTAAAGCCCGGCACGGGCGGTGCGGCGCTTGCTCTGCCGCCAGAAAAGATCGATCTGTATCGGATCTGTTCTGTCGTAGACCCGGAGGCGATTGATAAAATGATCGGGATCCATGGTTCTCCTTCGCCCTTTTGTCCGGTGGGCCGGAACATCGGCAATGTGCTGGGGAAAACTTATGACACACTGAAAAACAATCTGATCGCCAGTATGAAAACCATCACGCTGGAACAGATCCTTGCCGATTATCACGCGGTTCTGGCAGAAGAAAAAAATAAGAAGAGCTGAAAATGTAAAACCCCGCCTTTTTTGGCGGGGTTTTATTGCTGTATCCTTATACCTTATTCCAGTCCAGCTCCGTCCAGTCGGTCAGGAACTGGTCGCTGACCTCCCGCAGGGCGGGCTCATCGGACTTGCTGGCGGCATCGGCGATGCCGATGACGCGGAAGCCAGCATCGTGGGCGGTGCGGGCGGCGTAGAGGGAATCTTCACAGACAACGCACCGGTCAGGGTCAGTGCCGCCCAGGCGTGCAAGGGTCTGGAAAAATACATCCGGCCTGCTCTTGTGGAGCGCCCCCTGTGCCTCCACATAGAAGTCGAAATATTCATCGATGCCCAAACGGGTGAGCACGGTGCGGCACTGGGCGCTCCAGGTGTTGGAGCAGATGCACATGTGGGCACCCTCGGCCTTCAGGCGGGCCAGCAGCTCCCGCACGCCGGGCTTGAGCTCCACAGTCTCGTAGAGCTTGGTGATAACATCCCACATCACATCGTTGTAGTCCTCCATTTTCAGGGGCAGGTCATACTCCCGGATGAGGTAGGCCGCGCCATCGGCCATGCCCATGGTCAGGAGCGTTTTGTGGAGGTCAGATTTTGGGGTGCGGCCATAGCGGGCCAGCAGGGCATCGGGCGCACCCTCCCATACCACGGTCATGCTGTCGGTCAGGGTGCCGTCCATATCAAAGATCCAGTTGTTGCAGTGCATTGTTTTACCTCCACCATCGTTTCACACAAGTTAACAAAATTATACCATGGATTTTGTTCCAAAAACAGGGAGAATTTTTCCGGAAAATATGGTATACTTCTGACAGATTCCCAAAGAATGACTAGGAGGCGTTCCAGATGGCACAGAATGATACCCCGGTCAAGGCACTGGTGCTGGCAGGCGGCGGTGCGCGCGGCAGCTATCAGGTGGGTGTGTGGCGTGCCCTGACCGAGCTGGGCTGGCGGCCCCAGATCATCACCGGTACCAGTGTGGGCAGCCTGAACGGTGCCATGTTTGCGCTGGACCTGTACGAAACGGCTCGGGATATGTGGATGAGCATCCGCAGCCAGGACGTGATGGAGCTGCCGGAGGAAAACGCCGACCTCTCTGAGCTGCACGCTTTCCTGCGGGAAGTGGTGCGGGACGGCGGCATGGACGTGACCCCGCTGGAAGAGATCGTGGAGCGGGTGCTGGATGAGGATGCCCTGCGGGCTTCGCCCATCCGGTTCGGCCTTGTCACCGTGGAAAAGCGGGGGCTGAAGCCCCGGGAGCTGACGCTGGAGGATATCCCGGCGGGCAAGGTGAAGGATTACCTGCTGGCCTCGGCCGCCTGTTTCCCCGCCCTGCGGGCAAAGCAGATCGACGGGGTGCAGTTCCTGGATGGCGGCTACCGGGACAATATGCCCACCGCGCTGGCCCAGAAGATGGGCGCGGAGGAACTGGTCTGTGTTGATCTGGAAGGGGTGGGCATCACCCTGCCCAACCGCACCGGCCTGCCCACCACCATGATCCGCAGCTACTGGGAGCTGGGGGACATCCTCCACTTTGACCCCGATACCGCCAGACGGAACATGGAGCTGGGCTACTACGATACCCGCCGCGCCATGGGATATCTGCGGGGCTGCGCCTATGCCGTTTCCACCAGCGCCGAGAGCTGTGAGGATGCCGCCGCCTTTGCGTGGAAATTCCAGCAGGTGCAGAAGGCGGTGCGGGAAAAATACCCCGTGACCCTGACAGCGGATGCGGCCCTGCTGCTGGCCAACATGAAGGATGCCCAGCTGGCCCCGCTGGAAGCTGCCGCCGAGGATGCGGGCGTGGACCCCACCGTGTTCTATACCACCCGGACACTGGCGGAAGCCTTTTTGGAAAAATGCGACCGGGAGCGCATCGAGAGCTTTGCGCCCCTGTTTGAGGGCAGCGGCAATGCGGCACAGGCCGCACGGGCCGCTCTGCTGCCCAATACGTTCTTACAGGCATTGGTCTGCCGTGCCCTTACCGGGCCGGTACTGCCGGAGGTGATCGAGGAATGAAGGTCTATCAGGGACACAGCGCCTCGCCGGGCCTTGTGATGGGACAGGTGAGCCGGTTGGAGCGCTGGCACGAAAATTTTGCCACCGGGCCGTTCAACGCGGAACGGGAACAGCGCCTGCTGGAAAACGCTGTCAGGACAGCCCAGCGTGAGCTGGACGGCATGGCAGACCGCAGCGGCCCTACGGAGCAGGCCATCTTCCTGTTCCAGAGCATGATGCTGGAAGATGAAGGCTTTATGAACGAGGTCAAATTCCAGATCAAGGCGGGCATCAGCGCTGCCGAAGCCATGTACCGTGCGGGCAACCGCTATGCGGAGCAGCTTGCGGCCATGGAGGACAACGCCTACATGCAGCTGCGCAGTGCGGATATTCTGGATGCCGCCCGCCGCGTGGTGAACGTGCTGACCAACCGTCCCCGGGTCTGGCTGGCGCTGGATCACCCGGTGATCCTGGCGGCAGAGATGCTGATGCCCAGCGATCTGTTCAGCGTTCCGGCGGGGATGATCCTGGGCATCATCACTTCGGAGGGCAATAAGCAGAGCCACGCGGCGATCATTGCGCGGGCCATGCACATTCCCTGCGTGGTGCAGGTGGGACGGGAGTTTCTGGACGACTGCGACGGCCGCACCGTGGTGCTGGATGCCGACAACGGCGAGTGCATCCTGGACCCGGATGCCAACACCCGCCAGCAGGCGGTCAGCCGCATCTGCGAGCTGCAGTGGGAGAGCGCGGAAGCCGCCCGCATCAGCGTCCTGCCCAACCGGACAAAGGATGATGTGCCGTTTGAGCTCCTGGCCAACTGCTACGGGCAGGAGGATATTGAATCGGCGCTGCAGGCAGGCGCTTCCGGCGTGGGCCTGCTGCGCAGCGGCTATATGATGCTGCCGGGCCGCCCGGTGGACGAGCAGGAGCAGTTTGTGTTCTATCAATCCTGCATTGCCGCCGCAAAGGGCGGTGTGGTAACAGTGCGCACCTTTGATTTTGGTGTGGACCGCGCCATGGCCGATATCCATAGGGGGCTGGAATCCTCCAAGCTGGGCCTGCGGGGCATCCGCAACAGCCTGCGCCAGACCCATCAGTTTGAAACGCAGATCTGCGCCCTGCTCCGGGCGGCAGCCCACGGCCCCCTGCGGGTCATGTTCCCCATGGTGACCAACCTCGAAGATTGGGATGAGGCCATGCGGCTGGTAGCGCACTGCCGCCAATTGCTGCGGGAGCGCGGGGAGGAGTTTGACCCGGATACGCCCTTTGGCGTGATGTTCGGGGTGCCCTCGGCCTGCCTGACGGCAGAGGAATTCGTGGAGCACGGGTGCAATTTCTTTGTTATCGAGACAAACGACCTGACCCAGTACACCCACGCGGTGGATCGGGATATCTCCATTGCCGAGCGCTACTACCGCCCAGCCAGCCACGCAATGAAAAAGCTCATCCGTATGGTGGTGGAGGCTGCCCGGGAGGGCGGGATCCCCGTAACCATCTGCGGCAGCGCGGTGGGCAATCCGGCCAACACCCTGCAATATCTGCAGCTGGGCCTGCGGAGCTTCTCGGTCAGCCCGCAAAACCTCATTGAGGTGAAAAAAGCGCTGATGAACGCGAAAATAAAGTAAACAAAAAGGACGGCATGCGCCGTCCTTTTTGTATCTGTGAGAATAAAAATTACTCTAAGTTGCCCGTCAGGGTCATCACGGCAGAGAGCACCGCCAGCGGGGCGGTCTCGCACCGGAGGATGCGGGGGCCGAGGCCGACCGTTTTCACACCGGCATTGGCGGCCATTTCGGCCTCTTCCACGGCAAAGCCGCCCTCGGCACCGGTGATGAGGGCGATCTTCAGCCGCTGGCCGTCGGCAGGCTGTGCGTCTGCCAGCAGCTGGCGCAGGGGCGCGCCGCCCAGCTCGTAGCAGAAGAGCACGAGATCGTACCCTTCCAGACTGCGGCAGAGAGCCCCGAAGTTGGGCAGGGGCAGGGCGACATCCGGCAGCACGCCCCGGCCGCACTGCTTGGCGGCTTCAAAGGCGATGCGGTTGTAGCGCTCGTTTTTCTGCTCCTCCTTTTTGGGGGCGGCCACGCAGTACCGGCTGAAGAAGGGCACAAAGTGGGTGCAGCCCAGCTCCACGCCGTGGCGGATGACTTGTTCCAGCTTGTCCTGCTTGGGGTAACCCACGAACAGGGTCACTTCCACGCTGGGCTCGGCGGCGCTGGGATAGCCCGGCTCCACGCTGAACTCCACCGTCTCCGGCCCGAAGCCGGTGATGGTGGCGGTGTATTCCACGGCGTTGCCGTCACATAAGATGACAGTGTCCCCCAGCCTGCCCCGCATCACGCGGGAAAGATGATGGGCATCGGCCCCCCGCAGGGTGGCGGTGCCATTGGAGATTTCGGTTGTAAAATAACGGTGAGGCATAGATTCTCCTTAGGTACAAAACCTCTCAGGCGCTTCGCGCCAATGACGGGTTGCGGCTCCCAGCATCCACTTCGTGCAATGCACTTGTGGATTGCTGGCCGCGGCCCCAACAACTCCTCCCTGTTTCCGCCACTGGCGGCGGTTGTTGCTGTTGCTCCTAATAGTGGGGCCCTTGGCATTTCGTAAAGCTTAACCGTTTTGCCAAGGCCGCCCCTACTAGGGGCGGTGGCAATGCGGAGCATTGACGGTGGGGTTTAATTCGTCTTTTTACAAATAATGCACTCCCAGCCGCGCTTCTCCTTTACTTCCTGGACGGTCAGGCCGGCGGCTTCCAGAGCGGCGATCACCTCGTCCTTGCGGCTGTCGATGATGCCGCTGGCAATAAAGGTGGCATTTTCGGCCATCAGGCCGGGCACGGCGGGGGCAAGGCTGATGATGGCGTTTGCCACGATGTTGGCGGTGATGATATCGTACCTGCCGCTGGCCTTGTCGGACAGGTCACCCACCAGAACGGTCAGCTTGTCAGCCACGCCGTTCAGGGCGGCATTCTCGCCTGCGGTGCGCACGGCCACGGGGTCGATGTCCACGCCCTCGGCACTGCCTGCGCCCAGCTTGAGGGCGGCAATGGCAAGGATGCCGCTGCCGGTGCCGATGTCCAGCACCCGCTCACCGCCCCTGACCCGCTCGTCAAGCGCTTCCAGACAGAGGCTGGTGGTCTCGTGGCCGCCGGTGCCAAAGGCAAGGCCGGGGTCAAGGATCAGCTTGACGCGGTCGGTGTCGTACTCCTGCCAGGAGGGCACGATGGCCAGCCGTTTGCCAATGTCCATGGGGTGGTAGTATTTGCGCCAGCCGTTCTGCCAGTCCTCCTGCTCCACGCCCTCGGTCTCCACGGTGTAGGCGATGCCTGCCGCTTCCATCCGGGCCTGAATGAGGGCCAGCGTCTCCACGGGGGAAGCGCCCGGCTCCAGATACATGTGGATGATCACAGTGTCGCGGGGCTTGTCCAGCAGCTCCTGCTCGATCAGATCCACATGGGCGATCTCGGCCACCTGCTGCTCGATGTCGCTGTAATCCTCGATATAGATGCCGCCTTCGGCGATCATGGTGGCAACGGCCTCGGCGTTGTCGGCATCGGCCTTGGCCACGGTCAGGCGGATATCAGTCCATTCCATAAAAAGAACCTCCCTGGGTCTTGTGTTTTCTATTTATAAGTATAGTACCCGATTCCGGCGCGGGATGCAAGCGGTTTGGGGAGAAAGAGCAAAAGAAAAGTTTTTTCAAAATCCTGCTCTGAAATGCGCAATAATTCCAAAAAGTTTTTCACGAAAGATGCAAATTCAAGGATTTTTGGTGCAAAATTGCGAAAACGGGCGTGAACCCTATTTCTTTTTTTCGGAGGATGTGTTAAAATATTGTTACGCAATTATGGACAGCCTGCAACCAGAGGCATCCATAACAACAACATTCTTTAAGGAGGAATGTGTCTTATGATGAAGTATCTCCAGAAACTGGGCAAAGCTCTGATGCTTCCCGTCGCTGTGCTGCCGATCTGCGGCATCCTGATGGGTCTCGGCTATGCTCTGGCCCCGGGTGTCATGGGCGTTCCCGGTGCTGCAACTTCCGGTGCAGCTTACACCGTTGGCTTCCTGCTGGTCAAGGCAGGCGGCGCTCTGATCGATAACATGGCATGGCTGTTCGCCATCGGCGCAGCCGTGGGCCTGGCTGATGACCACGACGGTACCGCTGGTCTGGCTGGCCTGGTCAGCTACCTGATGATGCAGCAGCTGCTGAGCCCCGGCGTGGTCAGCATGGTGCGCACCCTGGAAGAGGGCACCGCTACCTACATCGCTTTCCAGAAGGTGGCCGGCAACTCTTTCATCGGCATCCTGGCCGCTGTAGTGGGTGCAGCCTGCTACAACAAGTTCAAGAGCACTCAGATGCCTGACTGGCTGGCATTCTTCTCCGGCAAGCGCTTCGTTGCAATCGCCACCGGCCTGATCTCCATCGTTGTTTCTGTCGTTCTGCTGTTCGTCTGGCCCGTCATCTTCGATGCACTGGTCGCCATTGGCAGAGGCATCGCAGGCATGGACGGCATCGGTGCTGGCATCTACGCTTTCCTGAACCGTCTGCTGATCCCCACCGGCCTGCACCACGCTCTGAACAACGTGTTCTGGTTCGACACCATCGGCCTGGGCGACCTGTCCCACTTCTGGGCAGGCGAGACCTCTGCTGACGTGGGCTGGAGCCTGGGTATGTACATGTCCGGCTTCTTCCCCTGCATGATGTTCGGTATCGCCGGTGCTGCACTGGCCATGGTCCGTACCGCCAAGAACAAGAAGGCTGCCATCGGTCTGGTTCTGTCCGCTGCCATCTGCGCCTTCGTCTGCGGCGTTACCGAGCCCTTCGAGTTCGGCTTCATGTTCCTGTGCTTCCCGCTGTACGTTGTGTACTCCGCTCTGTACGGCATCTTCACCATCATCACCTACTACTCCGGTTTCCGTGCTGGCTTCTGCTTCTCCGCAGGTGCTACCGACCTGGTGTTCTCCGCTTCTCTGCCTGCAGCTGCTAAGACCTGGATGATCATTCCTCTGGGCATCGCTGCATTCGTGGTGTTCTACTTCGTGTTCTACTTCGCCATCACCAAGTTCGACCTGAAGACCCCCGGCCGTGAGGACGAGGATGCCGAAGAGGCTGAGAAGAAGGTCGTTCTGGCCAACAACAACTACACTGAGGTTGCTGCTGGCGTGCTGAAGGCCATCGGCGGCAAGGAGAACGTCTCCAGCGTGGACTACTGCGCCACCCGCCTGCGCTTCACCATTAAGGACTACACCGCTGTGGATGAGAAGGCTGTGAAGGCTGCCGGTGCTGCCGGTGTCATCCGCCCCGACAAGACCACCTGCCAGGTCATCATCGGCACCAAGGTGCAGTTCGTGTATGATGAGCTGAAGAAGATGCTGTAAGCATCCTTCTGAGCACGTTTCCGTGCGGAAGGCTGGTTGCTTCCGCATCCATTCCAAAACTGTAAAAATGCCGCTGAGGGCGGGCGTTTACGCCCCGCTTTCGGCGGCATTTTGTTTTGTTCACAAACCGGCTACCCTTTTGGCCGGAAAATATGCTATACTGAAACCAACAAAGCAAAATAACAGGAGGTTCCCCATTATGAAGATCATTCGTGCAAAAGATTACAAGGACATGTCCCGCAAGGCTGCCAACATCATCTCCGCACAGGTCATTATGAAACCCAACTGCGTGCTGGGTCTGGCGACCGGCGGCACCCCTGTTGGCGCATACGCTCAGCTGGTGGACTGGTACAACAAGGGCGACCTGGATTTCTCTGAGGTCACCACCGTCAATCTGGACGAGTACCGCGGCCTGCCCAAGGAGCACCCCGAAAGCTATTGGAGCTTTATGCACAAGAACCTGTTTGACAAGGTCAACATCCGCCCCGAGGCCATCCACCTGCCCGACGGCACCAACCCCGATGCTGCGGATGCCTGCAAAAAGTACAACGAGATCATCCACAGCGTGGGCGGCATCGACCTGCAGCTGCTGGGCCTTGGCCCCAACGGCCACATCGGCTTCAACGAGCCGGGCGAGGCCTTTGAGCTGGAGACCCACTGCGTGGATCTGACCCCTGCCACCATCGAGGCCAACAAGCGCTTCTTTGACGGCAACGAGGATCTGGTGCCCAAGCAGGCCTACACCATGGGCATCAAGACCATCATGCAGGCCCGCAAGGTGCTGGTGGTGGCCAACGGTCTGGCAAAGGCCAAGGCAGTCAAGGCGGTCGTCTCCGGCCCTGTGACCCCCGAGTGCCCGGGCTCCATCCTGCAGATGCACCCCGACTGCATCCTTGTGGCCGATGAGGAAGCACTGAGCCTGCTGTAATTACAGAACCTCTCCGTCATCGCTGACGCGATGCCACCTCTCCTGGTAGGAGAGGCAAGAAAGTAACAGCATGAACTTGGCTCCCCTATCAGGGGAGCTGGCGCGAAGCGCTTGAGAGGTTAGGAGACCGATACTATGATCATCAAAAATGCTCTGATTTATACCCCCCGCCACACCTTTGAGGAGGGGAGCCTGACCATCCGGGAGGGGCGCATCGTGCCCTTTGCACAGCCGGAGGAAGGCGAAGAGATCGTGGATGCCAAGGGCGCTTACGCTCTGCCGGGCCTGGTGGATATCCACTTCCACGGTGCCATGGGCAAGGATTTCTGTGACGGCAATGAAGAAGCCATCCAGACCCTGGCCGATTTTGAGGCCGGTAAGGGCGTGCTGGCCATCTGCCCCGCCACCATGACCTTTTCGGAAGAGATCCTGAACGGCGTGATGGATGCTGCCGCCGCCCATCAAAACGGCAGAGGCGCAGACCTTGTGGGTATCAACATGGAGGGGCCCTTCATCAGCCCCAACAAGGTGGGTGCCCAGAACCCGGAGTATCTCCACAAGGCGGATGTTGCAATGTTCCGCCGCCTGCAGAAGCGGGCAAACGGCCTGATCAAGCTGGTGGATATCGCCCCGGAGGAGCCGGGTGCGCTGGAGTTCATTGCTGCCTGCCATGACGAGGTGCGCATCTCCATTGCCCACACCTGCACCAGCTACGACACCGCCAACGCCGCCTTTGACGCAGGCGCGACCCACATGACCCACCTGTACAACGCCATGCCCGGCATCACCCACCGGGAGCCCGGCCCCATTATTGCGGCGCTGGAACGGGGCGCGGAGGTGGAGCTCATCACCGACAATGTCCACATCCACCCGGCCATGGTGCGGTTCACCTTCAACACCTTCGGGGATGACCATGTCATCCTGATTGCCGACAGCATGATGGCCTGCGGCCTGCCCGATGGCCAGTACAGCTTGGGCGGTCAGGCGGTCACGGTCAGCGGCCCCCGCGCCACCCTGACCGAGCACCCCGGCACCATTGCGGGCAGTGCCACCTGCCTGTACGACTGCATGAAGCGTGCCGTGCTGGAGATGAACGTCCCGCTGGAAAGCGCTGTCCGCGCCGCCAGCGAAAACCCCGCCAAGAGCATTGGCATCGACAATGATTACGGCAGTCTGGCTGCAGGCCGCTACGGCAATGTGATCCTGGCAGACAAGGAACTGAATATTCAGGCTGTCTACCAGAAAGGAACCCGTATCGTATGAACCCCGAGAACCTGACCTGGCGGCTGCTGACCGCCGAGGAGCTGACGAACGTTTACCTGAACGAGATGCGCCGGGATTTTCCTGCCGGAGAGCTGAAGCCCCTGAGCATGATCCTGAACAGCGAGGCCGCCGGTACCGCCCACACCTGGGGCGTGTATGAGGACGACGCGCTGGTGGCGTATCTGTTGATGGTGCGGCCCGTGGGCTGTGAGGTGAGCCAGCTGGACTACTTTGCCGTTCTGCCCCAGTATCGGGCCGGCGGCATCGGAGCCGCTCTGCTGGCCGCCCTGCCTGACCACGAGAAGGGCGCGCAGGCCATCCTCATTGAAGCGGAGTGCCCTGAAAAAGCCGAGGACGAGGCCATGGCTGTGCGCCGCCTGGGCTTTTACGCCCGGTGCGGGGCCAAGGACACCGGCTGGACAGAGCATCTCTTTGATGCCTGGTTCCGGGTGCTGGTGTTCCCCTGCTGCGGCGGAAAGGTGCGCAGCCCTGAGGAAGCCGTGCGGCAGCTGGCAGACTGCTACCGCCGCACCATGGGTGAGCCCCAGTGGCGCAGGAACGTCACCTTCTACCGCCCCGATGGCGTGGAGGTCGAGCTTTAACGACGGTGCTTTGTCCATCCGTGCAGACTTTCCCGATATGCCAAGGGCTCCCCTATTAGGGGAGCTGGCGAGCGTAGCGAGACTGAGGGGTTGAATTCTGTCCCTTGACAGTCTGGGTAAATATGGTACTATGGTGATAGGAACAAACCAGATCTGAAATGGGAGGAATTTCTGATGAGCAATGTTTTTTCCCGCCGTGATTTTCTGAAAGCATCTGCTGCCGCTGTGCTGGCCGCTTCTGCCGCTGGTGTCCTCACCGGCTGTGATGGGGGCGGTGAACAGCTGGCAGAAAACGAAGCCATTTTGGGAGATTTTAAGGTTCAAATTTCGAGTGCGCAGACGAGAGGAACTTATGTGACTTCTGGAGGCGAATCGAAGAGTGAAAATTGGGTAGACGCTACGGTTAAAATCGTATACACAGGAAAAGGTTTTAATTCTGTGCAGTATTCCCGGGTTTTCTCTGCTGCTGTTGGCGAAACACCATGGAAACTTGATAAACCTACTGGAAATCTGTCGAGCACCGATGTGCCGTTAATGAATACTAAGACAGTGCAGGTGAGCTTTAAGGCTCCTTCGGATGGTGCGTCGTATACGACTTTTGAAAAGGGCGAACCCTTAAAGATGAGAGTTTCGTTCTTTGATCAGAGCATCGTGTTCTATCTGCGTAATGGCAACAAAACTGTGTCTATCAAAAAATCCTAATATCCCCCAAGAGCCCGAGGTGCACCTGCACCCCGGGCTTTTTTGCGCCCAAATTTTACATTGGGGCAAAAACATGTCCAAACAATTTACCTCGATTTTTCCCGCTTGTGGTCGAAGCGGCTTACCGACTGGGATACAATAGTGCCGTACCCAAGGAAAACACGAAAACAAGAGCCGGGAACGGAAAGCCCGGATGTTTGGAGGACAAATATTATGAAAAAGATCACGCGTCGTTCGTTTCTCACTGTCTGCGGTGCAGTTGCTGCCGCTGCTGCCCTGACCGCCTGCGGCGGTTCTGCTTCCTCTGCTGCAGCTTCTTCTACCTCTGCCGCTGCAGGCTCCACTGCTTCTTCCACCGCTGCTGCCCTGTCCGGCAACGTTGCTACCGGTGGTTCCACCTCCATGAAGAACGTTATCGCTGCCCTGACCGAAGGCTTTGCTGAGGTTGAGCCGGGTGTCACCGTCAGCTACGACCCCACCGGTTCCGGCGCAGGCATCACCGGTGCTACCGATAAGACCCTGGACATCGGCCTGTCCTCTCGTGCCCTGAAGGACGACGAGAAGGCTGACGTGGATGGCACCACCATCGCTCTGGACGGCATCGCCATCATCGTCAACAATGCAAGCAAGGTGGAGGATCTGACCGTTGACCAGCTCAAGCAGATGTTCACCGGCGAGATCACCAACTGGTCTGAGGTCGGCGGCGACGACGGCGAGATCGTTCTGATCGGCCGTGAGGCTGGCTCCGGCACCCGTGATGGCTTTGAGAGCATCGTGGATGTCAAGGACAGCTGCAAGTACGCGCAGGAGCTGACCGCTACCGGCGCTGTCATCAGCGCTGTGGAGGCCAACCCTCTGGCCATCGGCTACGCTTCCCTGTCCGCTGTGGGCGACACCGTGAAGATGGTCACCGTTGGCGGTGTGGAGTGCAGCGAGGATACCGTCAAGGACGGCAGCTACGAGGTGCAGCGCCCCTTCGTGTTCGTCACCAACAAGTCTGTCACCCTGTCTGAGCAGGCACAGGCTTTCTTCGACTTTGCCACCAGTGCCGATGCTGCTGACCTGATCCGCACTGCCGGTGCTGTTCCTGTGAATGAGTAATTGCGGAAAGCAATGATGCTATGAACAACAAAAAGATTTCTCTCCCCAGAACCCCTGCTGAGTGGCTGGAAGCGGTGATGAACTTCATCTTCTTCCTCTGCGGCATTCTGGCGGTGGGCTGTGTGCTCCTGATCTCGGTGTACATGGTCCTCTCCGGTGTGCCTGCCATCCAGAAGATCGGGCTGTTCCGGTTCCTGTTCGGCACCCGGTGGGCTTCCACCGCTGCCGACCCGGCCTACGGCATCCTGCCCTTCATCCTGTCCAGCGTTTACGGCACGCTGGGTGCCACCGTGATCGGTGTGCCCATTGGCCTGCTGACGGCGGTGTTCCTCTCCAAGGCCGCAGGCCCGAAGGTGCGCACCGTGGTCGTGACCGCCATTGAGCTGCTGAGCGGCATCCCCAGCGTGGTGTTCGGCCTGCTGGGTATGCAGGTGCTGGTGCCCGCCGTGGCCAAGACCTTTGGCAAGGCCTCCGGTGCCTGCCTGCTGAGCGCCATCGTGGTGCTGGCAGTGATGATCCTGCCCAGCATCGTGTCGGTGTCGGTCACAGCGCTCAACGCTGTGCCGCCGGAGTATGAGCAGGGCAGCCTGGCTCTGGGCGCAACGGATGCCGAGACCTGGTTCAAGGTCAGCGTCCCCGCTGCCAGGAGCGGCATTGCCGCCGGTATCGTGCTGGGCATCGGCCGCGCCATCGGCGAGGCCATGGCCGTGATGATGGTGGCTGGCAACAGCCCCAACATGCCGGACAGCCTGTTCCGCAGCGTCACCTTCCTGACCACCGCCATTGCCAAGGAGATGAGCTACGCCAGCGGCCTGCAGAAACAGGCGCTGTTCAGCATTGCGCTGGTGCTGTTCGTCTTTATCATGGGCATCAATATCCTGCTCAATGTGGTGCTGAAGGGAGGAAAGCGCGATGAATAACAGTGCTTCTGCCTCCCGCCGCACCTGGAACCGCGTGATGAACGCGCTGGTCTGGGCCTCGGCTGTGCTGGTCATCGTACTGGTGGCGGGCATTCTGGGCATGGTGCTGGTGCGCGGCATCCCGCACATCAGCTGGAAATTCCTGACCACCACCGCCAGTGTGCTGAAGGGCACGGACGGCATCCTGCCTGCGATCCTCAACACGCTGTATGTCATCCTGCTGACGCTTTTGATCGTACTGCCGCTGGGTGTGGGCGCGGCCGTTTACCTGACCGAGTACGCCCAGAACCGCAAGGTCATCTCGGTGATCGAGTTCACCAACGAGACGCTGGCGGGCATCCCCAGTATCATTTACGGTCTGGTGGGGATGCTGGTGTTCGCCCAGACGCTGGGCTTCCAGACCTGCCTGCTCTCCGGCAGCCTGACGCTGGTGATCATGAACCTGCCCACCATCATCCGCACCACCCAGGAATCCCTGAAAACGGTGCCCCAGGGCTACCGTGAGGGTGCGCTGGGTCTGGGCGCGGGCAAATGGCACATCATCCGCACCATCGTGCTGCCCTGCAGCATCGACGGCATCGTGACCGGCTGCATCCTGGCCGTGGGCCGCATCGTGGGCGAAAGCGCCGCGCTGCTCTTCACCGCCGGTGCCGCCGAGGTCATTGCCAACGGCGTGCTCAAGGCCTACACCTCCAACGGTGCCACCCTGTCGGTGCTGCTCTACCTCCGTGCCTTTGAGGACGGCGATTTCGACTCCGCCTGGGCCATTGGTGCAGTGCTGCTGGTGCTGGTGCTTGCCATCAATCTGGCAGCCCGGCTGGCCAAAACCAAACTGAAACAGAAGCAGTAAATAACTCCCTCCGTCATCGCTGCGCGATGCCACCTCCCTCACGGAGGGAGGCTTATCCTGCCCGCAACGCAAAAGGCTCCCTCTCAGAGGGAGCTGGCGCGGCATAGCCGCGACTGAGGGAGTCAATACAAGAGGAAAACTATGGAAAACGTATCACCCATTATCACAGCCAAAAACCTGAACCTCTGGTACGGGGATTTCAAGGCGCTGAAAGATATTTCGCTGGACATGGGCGAGCGGGAGATCACGGCCCTTATCGGCCCCTCCGGCTGCGGCAAGTCCACCTTCCTGAAGACCCTGAACCGGATGAACGACCTTGTGCCCGGGATCCGCATCGAGGGTGATGTCCGCCTGAAAGGGCAGGACATCTTTGCCCGCGAGATGCAGCCCACCGAGCTGCGCCGCCGGGTGGGCATGGTGTTCCAGAAGGCCAACCCCTTCCCCATGAGCATCTACGATAACATCACCTACGGCCCCAGGCTGCACGGTGTGCACAATAAGGCAGAGCTGGACGAGCTGGTGGAAAGCTCCCTGAAGGGTGCCGCCCTCTGGAACGAGGTCAAGGACCGCCTGAAAAAGAGCGCTCTGGGCCTTTCCGGCGGCCAGCAGCAGCGCCTGTGCATTGCCCGCGCCCTGGCTGTCAAGCCCGAAGTCCTGCTGATGGATGAGCCCACCAGCGCCCTGGACCCCGGTTCCACCATGAAGGTGGAGGAGCTGATGAGCGAGCTGAAAAAGAACTACACTGTGGTCATCGTGACCCATAACATGCAGCAGGCGGCCCGTATCAGCGACCGCACCGCCTTCTTCCTGCTGGGCGAGCTGGTGGAAGCCGGCCCCACGGCGCAGATCTTCAGCACTCCGCAGGATAAGCGCACCGAGGATTACATTTCGGGCCGGTTCGGCTAAGGAGAAAAACGCAATGAGCAACCGCACACAATACGAAAACGACCTTGCCGCCCTGAAAACGGCCCTGACCGAGATGGGTCAGAGCGCTGCCGATGCCGTGGAAGCTGCAATGGAAGCCCTCTGCACCGCCGATGCCGAGGCTGCCGCCGCCGTGGCGCAGGGCGATGGCCGCATCAACAACATGGAGCGGGACATTGAGCACCGCTGCATGACCCTGCTGCTCCGCCAGCAGCCGGTGGCAGGCGATCTGCGCCGCATCTCCACCACCATGAAGGTGGTCACGGATGTGGAGCGCATCGGCGACCATGCCTCCGATATTGCGGAGATCATCCCCCATCTGGTCACTGTCCGCAAGGAGGGCGACCCTGCTGTGAGCCAGGCCATCAAGATGGGCCAGAAGGCCCACAAGATGATCCTGGATGCCCTGAATGCCCTGACCTCTGAGGACGAGCAGGCCGCCCTCAGGGTCATTGCCGCCGACGATGAGGTGGACTACGATTTCAACGCCATCAAGCATACGCTGGCACAGGAGATCGCCGCCGACCCCGGCAAGGTGGATGCCGCACTGGATCTGCTCATGGTCATCAAGTACCTGGAGCGCATCGGCGACCACGCCGTGAACCTGGCCGAGTGGGTGGAGTTCGTCCGCAGCGGGCGTTATCATAACGAAAATATGTTCTGATCTTTTGTTTCTGTAAAAATTTGAGCTATCTGCAATTATTTCTGTGACCCGCCCGTATTATAGGCAGAAAGGCTTCCCCAGAAAGCCTGATGAACTGGCTGCGGCGGGTGTCCGGCATCCCCCTGTCCCCGCCCGCCGCTGCCGCAACGGAGGGTTTTAACGCTATGGTACAGACCAAGAATTTCCCGCTGGAAACGCGCGGCGAGGCGGTCAGCCGCGAAGCGCTGGTCCAGGCGGCATTACAGGAGATCACCCAGAATTACCGCGAAGCAAGCCTTTCCAATGTGGCCCGCAGCTACGGCGTTTCGCTGGCGTATGTCAGCGAGTGCGTCCGGGCCCAGACCGGAAAGACCTATAAGGAGCTGCTGCAGAAGCACCGGATGGAGACCGCCGCCCGCCTGCTGCGCCGCAGCGACCTGAACATCCAGCAGATCATCACCCAGGTGGGCTACGAGAACACCAGCTACTTCTACCGCCTGTTCCATGAGCGGTATGGCCAGAGCCCCCGGGAGTACCGCCGGGCACGCAGCCAGCGCACATAAGCGCATCAGTGAACGACCCTCTCCGCCTTTGCAGCAGGCTTTGACGGAGAGGGCCGTTTTGTGTTATATTAAGGCAGAACGATCAGGGCGGGCAGCGGCCTGCCGGAAGAGAGGTTGGATGAAGATGTTTCGTGGAGCAAGACGTGCAGATCTGGATGCGATCCTGAAAATTTATGCCCGCGCCCGGCAGGCGATGGCGGATTCCGGCAACCCCACCCAGTGGGGAGATCATTTCCCGCCGCAGGAGCTGCTGGAAGAGGACATTGATTCCAACCGGCTGTTCCTCTACCTTGTCAACGGCGAGCTGGAGGGCGTGTTTGCCTTTATCCTTGGCCCGGACCCCACCTATGCCCGGATCGAGGATGGCAAGTGGCTGAACGATACCCTGCCCTACGGCACCATCCACCGGCTGGCTTCGGCAGGCAGGCACCCCGGCGTTGCCGCCGCTGTGATCACCTGGTGTCTGGAGCACTGCGAGAGCCTGCGGGCCGACACCCACGCCGACAACAAGATCATGCAGCACCTGCTGGAAGAAAACGGCTTTACCAAGTGCGGCATCATCCATGTGGAGGATGGCACGTCCCGCATTGCCTACCAGAAAATGTCCCTTACCCTGCCTTTGCGCCGGGATTGAACCGCAAAAATGCGCCGCCCCACCGGAAACGATGGAGCGGCGCTGTTTTTATATCGGTTTGTCAAGAGCTCTCCCTTTGGGAGAGCTGTCGAGCAAAGCGAGACTGAGAGGGTGAGCCCGCTTTCAGGAAATCGGATCTGTCATCTGACCTTCAAGCGTGGGTTCGACCACCGCAGTTTCTTCCGGCGTGGGCTGGAAATACTTCTCGTACAGCTCCATGCCGATGCGGTAGCCCTGCCACACGATGACTGCCGTGCCTGCACCGGCCACGCCGATGATGGCGGCAGTGCCCAGAATGCTGGGCTCGCTCTCGATGGTGGCATCCCGGTACTGGGCTTCCACGGTCACGGTGCTGCCCTTGGCCACGCTGCCCGCCGGGATGGTAAAGCTCTCCTCGTTGTAGGCGACCGCCGGGTTGCCCAGCAGGCTGGCTTCATCCATGGCCCACAGGTCAAACACCATGCCCTCGGGCACGGCGCTCTGGTTCAGCGTCACCTTGACCTCGGCATCCACCGGCACGCTGGCGCTGGTCATGGCTTCGCCGCCGTTGTAGGTGAACGTGCCGCCTTTTACCGTCAGGGTGTAGGTGGGGGTTTCGGGTTCGGGCTCAGGTGTGGGTTCGGGCTTCGGTTCGGGCTTCGGTTCGGGAATCTTCTCCCACTTGGCGTAAAGGGTGAGCTGGCCGGTAGGAGCGCCAGAGAAATCATACAGCTCGCCATCTTCTGTGAGCCAGCCCTTGAACTCATAGCCAGCTACGGGGGGAATTGTGGTGGGAGCTGTCAATGTCCCGCCCGTTTTGACGAACACTTTTATCATTCGCTTTGCTTCAGGCACTTTGTCGCCATAGTCGAAGGTGACGAGAGTGGGGGCATAGCCAGAAAGAGCAGAAATAACGCTTTCACTTGTGCCAGAGTAGCGGATGTCATTCAGGCTAGTACAACCATCGAAAACCTCCCAGCCAATTGAAATTACACTGCCGGGAATCGTGATACTGGTGAGTGTGGTGCAATCTTTAAAAGCGCAGTGACCAATGAAAGTTACACTGCCGGGAATCGTGATACTGGTGAGGTTGGTGCAATTATTAAAAGCGTAGGAACCAATGGAAGTTATATTATTTGAAAGTGTGATGCTGCTTAAATTTGTGCAGTCATTAAAAACAACTCCTCCGATATATGTGACACTTTGCGGAATTTTAATGTCAGTAAGGCTGGAGCAATAAGAAAAAGCCTGCGAGCCAATGGATATTACACTATTTGCAATATCAACATGAATTAGCTTGCTAAACCCTTTGAAAGCGCATTCTCCAATCGAAGTTACGCCGGGAAAAATGACAACGGAGGTGATTTGATCACAGAAGCTGTTCCATGGCCGAGAATAGCTAGTTGAATAATCTTCCATTGCACCACTGCCGCGAATCGTCAACGTATTTTCGGTCAGCTGCCAAGTGACATCAGATCCATCTCCGGTTGCGCCGCATTTGCCGCTTTTAGGCGGGTCCTCCGCCCACGCTGTGATTGCCGACACAGGCAGGAGCGTTACCGCCATGCACAGCGCCACCAGAAGGCTGAGTAGTCGTTTCTTCATAGGAGGTCCCTCACTTTCTTTGGGCCGGAAGTGGAGCTCCGGCAAAAATGGATGCTCTTACTTCCTTAAATACACGCCGCGCGGAATCCTTTCACCCTTTTTCAAAAAAATTTGAAAAAAAAAAAACGAACTGCAAAACAGTCCGTTTTCGGGTCATCTTTCGTAATGTGTCCAAAGGCTTAAAATCTTGATGGTTTGCTCTTCTTCAAAAACATCATACACAAGGCGGTGCTGTATGTTGATGCGCCTGCTGTACGAGCCGTTCAAATCGCCCACCAGCTTTTCATAGGGCGGCGGGTTCTGGAACGGATTTTCTTTTATAACGGAGATCAGCGCCTTCGCTTTTTCGTCAAGATGGGCGGATTTCAGCTTTGGAATGTCCTTGAGCGCGGTTTTCGCATAAACAATCTTGTACATTTACCACTCCACAGCCGATTCGTCAACACAATCTTCCAGCGGTTCGGCCTTGGCCGCCATGAGCTTTTCCCGCATTCCCGGCACGGAGACGAGATAAAGCGTTTCCATAATGCCGCTGTAATCTTCTTCCGAAAGCAGAACAGCGTTGCCGTCTTTGGTGCAGATGTTCAGCGGTTCATTGTACTTTACGGTCTGCTCTACATACTGGAAAGCATTCTTGCGAAAGTTCGTGATATTAGTGGTCGTCATCGTGCATCACCTCTTATGTACATAATAGCGTACACACTGCGCGGTGTCAAGACCTTTTTTGCCGAACTTGGGGCTTGTGGAGCGGGGGCAATCGTTCTATAATACAAGCTGTGAAATGAATCACAAAAGGGGTGGAACGTATGGACAAAAAACTGAACGAGGCCGTGGCGGCGCTGCGGCCCCAGATGGTGGCGGCGCTCCAGCGGCTGGTGCGCAGGCGCAGTGTGGAGGCCGACCCGCTGCCGGGCAAGCCCTTTGGCGAGGAGGTGGATGCCTGCTTTGCCGAGGCGCTGGCCCTCTGCCATGAGCTGGGCTTTGAGACCACCGACATGGATCGGTACATCGGCTGGTGCGAGATCGGCACCGGGGACGAGATGGTGGCGGTGCTGGGGCATCTGGACGTGGTGCCCGAGGGCGAGGGCTGGCATCACCCGCCCTACGCCGCCGAGATCGAGGGCGGCAGGCTGTATGGCCGGGGTGCCATTGACGACAAAGGCCCGGTGGTGGCCAGCCTGTTCGCGCTGAAGGCCATCCGGGATCTGGGCATTCCGCTCAACCGCCGTGTCCGGCTGCTGTTCGGCCTGAACGAGGAGACCAACGACCGGGACGTGCTGTACTACAAGGCCCACGGCGGGGAGATCCCGGTGCTGGGCTTCACCCCGGACGGCGAGTATCCGCTCATCAACGGCGAAAAGGGCATCCTGAACGAGAGCTATGCTGTGCAGCTGCACCAGACCGGTGTCTGGCAGCTGAGCAGGGTGCAGGGCGGCGTGGCCGGCAATGTGGTGCCGGACTACGCCTGCGCTGCGCTGACCGCCCCGGCGGGGGCCTCCCTGCCGGATGCGGAGCACATCACTGTGACAGCCATCCCCGGCGGCTATCAGGTGGAAGCGGTGGGCGTTTCGGCCCACGGCAGCCACCCGGAGCAGGGCGAAAACGCCATTGGGCGGCTGGTGTGCTACCTTGACCGGCTGCCGCTGGAGGGGGATGCCAAGCAGGCCGTGCACTTTCTGGCCGAGAAGCTGGGCACCGACCCCTACGGCGAGCGCCTGCTGGGCCACCGGCTGGAGGATGCGCTCTCCGGCCCCATGAGCTGCAACTGGGGGCTGATCGAGGGCGACGCGCAGCATCTGTGGGTCAAGCTGAACTACCGCTATCCTGTGACCATGGAACGGGCAGACTGCCAGCCCGCTGTGCAGGCCGCCTTTGAGGCCGCAGGCTGGGCGCTGGATGGGCAGGTGCACAAGGAAAAGCTCTACTACCCTGCCGAGACCCCGCTGGTCAGCGCCCTGCTGGAGGTTTACCGGGATGCCACCGGCGACAATGCCCCGCCCAAGTGCATCGGCGGCGGCACCTACGCCAAGATGCTGCCCAATGTGGTGGCCTTTGGCCCCCTGTTCGCGGGTGACCCGGTCACAGAGCATCAGCCCGATGAATGCATCGATCTGGAACGTCTGGTGCAGAACGCCCAGATCATTGCAAACGCCATTGTCAAGCTGGCAAACCTGCCGCTGGAATAAGAAGGAGGATGGGACTATGAAGATCACACAGGTGCGGCTTGGCCGCATTTCCACCCCGCTGCGGGTGCCGTTCAAAACAGCACTGCGCACTGTGAACAGCGTTGAGGATGTTATCGTGGAGCTCCACACCGATACCGGTGCGGTGGGCTACGGCGAAGCGCCCCCGACCGGTGTCATCACCGGCGACACCACCGGGGCTATCCTCGGTGCCATTCAGGATCATATCGCCCCTGCCCTGCTGGGCCGCGACCTCGATGAATTTGAGGATCTGACCGCCGCTGTGCAGAAGGCGCTTGTCCACAACACCAGCGCCAAGGCCGCTGTGGACATGGCCCTGTGGGATCTGCTGGGCCAGAAGTACAGCGCCCCTGTTTACCGGATGCTGGGCGGTGCCCGCAGGAACATCGTGACCGATATCACCATCAGCGTCAACCCGCCGGAGGAGATGGCCCGGGATGCCCGCACCGCCGTCCAGCGCGGCTACGACTGCCTGAAGGTCAAGGTTGGTATCGACCCTGAGCTGGATGTGGCCCGCCTTGCCGCGGTGCGGCAGGCCGTGGGCCGGGACATCAAGCTCCGCATCGATGCCAATCAGGCCTGGAACGCCAAGCAGGCGGTCCGCATCCTGAACCAGATGCAGGAGAAGGGGCTGGACATTGAGTTCGTGGAGCAGCCCGTGCCCGCCGCAGACCTTGAGGGGATGCAGTATGTCACCCGCCATGCCGATGTGCCCGTGCTGGCCGACGAGAGCGTGTTCAGCCCGGCAGATGCCCTGCGGATCATGCAGACCGGCGCGGCCGACCTTGTGAACATCAAGCTGATGAAGTGCGGCGGCATCACCAATGCCCTGCGCATTGCCGCCGCCGCTGAGGTGTACGGCGTGGAGTGCATGATCGGCTGTATGCTGGAAGCAAAGATCTCGGTCAACGCCGCTGTGGAGCTGGCCTGCGCCAAGAAGATCATCACCAAGATCGACCTCGACGGCCCGGTGCTCTGCAGCGAGGACCACATCCTCGGCGGTGCCGTGTTCAACGAAAAGAACATCACCGTCTCCGACGCGCCCGGCATGGGCATTCAGGGCTTTGTGCCCGGCAAGGTGTCCTATCTCGACTAAAACAGGAACAGACCGCATCCCGAAACACACGGGGTGCGGTCTCTTTTTGTGAATCTGTATTTCATATACGGACAGTGAAAAAAGCTCGTGTCTGTATATGTTGAAATGAAAAACAAAAAAAGCGGGTAAAATCTTTGACTTTTTGGCCTGCGAGGCGTATAATCGTACTTGTTCCGTGTAGAGGAATGGGAAAACTGTGCGCAGTAGACGCACAATCTGGATAGGGGAGTAGAAAAGTTATGAAAACGTTGAAAGCGGTTGCGGCAAGGTACAACGCCACCAGCCTGATCCTGCGCATCGTCATCGGCCTTGCGGTCGGTGCGGTGCTGGCACTGGCGGTGCCCGGTGCGGGCTGGGTGGAAGAGTTCGGCAGCCTGTTCGTGGGTGCCCTGAAGGGCATTGCCCCGGTGCTGGTGTTCATTATCGTGGCCAGTGCGCTGGCGCAGGGCACGTCCAAGCTGGACCGGCGCTTTGGCACGGTCATTTGGCTGTACATGCTCACCACCTTCCTGGCCGCCGCCATTGCGGCGGCGACCAGCTTCCTGTTCCCTCAGACCATCGTTCTGGCTGAGGCGGCAGAATCCGAGGTGGTGCCCCAGGGTCTGGGCGAGGTGATGAACACCCTGCTCACCAACTTTGTGGCAAACCCCGTCAGTGCCCTGTTGAACGGCAATTACATCGGCATCCTGTTCTGGGCCTGCCTGTTCGGTCTGGCCATGAAGAAGTACGGCGCAGACAGCACCAAGCTGTTCCTGGCGAACACAGCGGATGCAGTCTCCCAGATCGTCCGCTGGATCATCAATCTGGCACCCTTCGGCATCATGGGCCTTGTGTACACCAACGTGTCCAGCAACGGCCTGTCCATCTTTACCCAGTACGGCAGGCTGCTGCTCCTGCTGGTGGGCACCATGCTCTTTATGGCACTGGTCGTCTCGCCCTTTATCATCTTTGTGTATCTGCACTGCAACCCGTATCCGCTGGTGCTCCGCTGCCTGCGTGAATCCGGCCTGACCGCCTTCTTCACCCGCAGCTCTGCCGCCAACATCCCGGTCAATATGGATCTGTGCGAAAAGCTGGGGCTGGATAAGGATATGTATTCCGTCTCCATCCCGCTGGGCGCTACCATCAATATGGATGGTGCCGCCATTACCATTACCATTATGACGCTGGCTGCGGCCAATACGCTGGGCATTCAGGTGTCCCTGCCCGCCGCCATCCTTCTTTCGGTGATGAGCGCTCTGGGTGCCTGCGGTGCTTCCGGCGTGGCTGGCGGCTCCCTGCTGCTGATCCCCATGGCCTGCTCCCTGTTTGGCATCTCCAATGATATCGCCATGCAGGTGGTTGGTGTCGGCTTTATCATCGGCGTGGTGCAGGATTCCGTGGAAACTGCCCTGAACTCCGCCGGTGACGTGGAATTTGCCGCCACTGCGGAATATCACCAGTGGCGCAAGGAGGGCAAGCCCCTGCCGGCGTTCCTGTGCAAGTGATGCAAAACTGAAATGGCTTTTCAAAGGCTGCTGTGCTGCTGGCACGGCGGCCTTTTTGTTTGGAACTTTTTCTGGGCATTTTGCACAGGAAAGCCCTCGTCCTGTTTGAAATTGACGGATTCTGACGGATTTTGCACGATAAGAACTCTTTTTGCAGAAGAAATTCTGGGCAAAACGGAGAGAAAATCTGAAAAAACTTTCCAAACAAGGTTTCAATCGTCCATGTATACAAGAACTTTATTTTTCATAAAAAACGTTTTGTGCTAGTTGCGCAAAGAACGAAAGAACGTTAAAAATGTATCACTAAATTCATAGTTTGTTCATAGAATTTATAAAACGATTTCATAATTGAGTGGCATAATATGGCCATCCTCAGAGAGGGGAACAAAAGAACGAAGGGTTCTGAAAGGTTCCGCTTTGAGGATGCAGGGAGATAGAGGCCCTGCCAAAAAACACAATGACATTTACCGATATACGGAGGATATTTATTATGATGAACAAGAACACTGCTATTCTGGACAACACTATGATGGACGCTTACCTGACTGTCACCGAGGGCGTGTCCGATAACTGCGGCATTGGCCTGGCTTTTGCAAGCCTGCTCGAGAGCGCAAAGAAGAACTTTGTCAACCAGAGCAACCGCCGCGCTGTCAATGCAAGCTTTGCCGGCTGATCTTCTCCAATTTGCCGGTTGAAGATTCTCCTTCTTTTTTGTTACAGCTGCTGCCACACTGTAATATGAACTGAAAAGCCCGGAACCACCTGCCGCCATAGCAGGTACGGTTCCGGGCTTTTTTGCTGTGTGGGTTCGGTCAGCGCAGGGATTTTAAGCCGTCAGCTTTGCTTTCTGCAGCGCGGCCACGATCAGCGGAATGAGGATGAGCTGCGCCACGATGCCGGGCACGGCAGTGAGCACCGCACCGGACAGGAACGCGCTGAACGGGAAGCTGGAGCCGGACAGACCGGCCAGCACAAAGCGCACTGCACCCCAGACAAGGCGGCCTGCCACCATCGAGGTGACAAGGGCGGCGTAGATCATGGGCAGGGTGTGCTGCACCTTGCGGTACATGAAACCGGCCACAGCGCCGTATGTGGCCAGCTCAAAGGCCATGGCGATGGCAATGGGGTACATCGGGGGCATCCCGAACAGCACCGAGCGGAGCAGCGGGGCGGCAAAGCCCAGTGCCAGGCCCCAGGGGCCGCCCAGCACAAAGCCTGCCAGCAGCACCGGGAAGTGCATGGGGCAGAGCATATTGCCGATCTGAGGCACATGGCCGGTGATCATGGGCAGCACAAAGGCCAGTGCCAGAAACAGTGCGGCCAGCACCAGATCACGGGTCGCGGAACGGGTCTTGGTATTCATCAATGATTCCTCCTGAAAATGCGCAGACAAAAAGGGCCTGCCGCCA